>Ga0111538_10000047_pt1 | contig 137400 bp, 120 predicted proteins | sample SoiMethybrSBSTD1_FD_79669 | JGI IMG/M metagenome (GOLD analysis project Ga0111538, IMG submission 79669) | Bulk soil microbial communities from a Populus tree surrounding site in Tennessee, USA - Soil MetaG P. TD hybrid SBSTD1 (version 2)... | ecosystem: Environmental > Terrestrial > Soil >... | reverse complement strand
GTGTCGGCGATACGATCAGCGAGCAGCAACATCGGGTCGTCCTCCAGGTTGAGTGGGTTGCGCAACCTCCAGTCTGGACCTGGACTCGGTCGCTATCCACTCCCCATGGAATCTTCGCCTTCGGCTCGCAATGACGGGAGGAACGCCCCTGCCATCCAAGGATGAGGAAAACCCATGCCCAAGATGACCGGCGCCGAGGTGTTCGCCGACATGCTCAAAGGCTACGGCGTCACGGCCGTGTTCATGGTGCCGGCGGTGGCGCGGCGCACCTTCGCCGAGATGGAGCGCCGCACCGAGATCAAGCGCATCCACGTCCACGGCGAGAAATCGGCCGCCTATATGGCGGACGGCTACGCGCGCGCGACCGGGCGGCCGGGCGTGTGCATGGCGCAGGTGATCGGGGCGCTCAACCTCGCGGCCGGGCTGCGCGACGCTTATCTCGCGCATTCGCCGGTGATCGCCATCACCGGCGGCCGCGACCCGAAGACCAAGTTCCGCAAGGTCTACCAGGAGGTCGACGACGTGCCGGCGTTCGAGCCGGTCACCAAGTTCAACGCCACGGTCGACGCGGTCGAGCGCATTCCCGACATGCTGCGGCAGGCGTTTCGCGTCGCCGTCTCCGGCTCGCCCGGCCCGGTTCACCTGCAGTTCCGCGGCAACGAGGGGCAGCTCGATGCCGAGGAGGCCGAGATGGAACCGCTGGCCGAAGCCCTGTTCGCGCAGGTGCCGCCGTTCCGGCCCGAGCCGCAGCGCGAGCACGTGCTGGCTGCGCTGAAGCTGCTGCAGGCGGCGGAGCGGCCGGTGATCGTCGCCGGCGGCGGTGTACGGCACTCGGCCGCCGGCGCGGAACTGGTCGGGCTGGCAGAGAAGCTGCAGATTCCGGTCGCCACATCGCTCAACGGCAAGGACGCGATCCCCGGCACGCACCCGCTGGCGGTCGGGGTCGTCGGCACTTACTCGCGGGAGAGCGCGAACCGCGTGGTGGCGCAGGCGAACCTGGTGTGCTTCGTCGGCACCGAGACCGGCGGGATGACCACGCATTTCTGGGCGGTGCCGAAGATCGGCGTGCCGGCGGTCCAGATCGACATCGACCCCGAGGCGCTCGGACGCAACTATCCGCTCAAGGCCGCCGTGCTCGGCGACGCCAGAAGCGTGCTGACGCACATGAACGAGCAGGCCGATGCCGGCACGGCGGAGCGCCGCAAGCCGTGGGTCACGCAGGCGCAGACGATTTGCCGGGAGTGGCAGGACAAGTATCGCCCGCTCATGGAGTCGACGGCGGTGCCGATGCGGCCCGAGCGCCTGTGCGCCGAGCTGACGCGGCACGTGCCCGATGACGCGATCGTCGTGGTCGACACCGGCCATGCCGGCATGTGGATGGGCGGCATGTACGACCTGCGCTCACCCAGGCAGAGCTACATGCGCAGCGCCGGCCACCTCGGCTGGGCGTTTCCGGCCGGGCTCGGGGCGAAGTGCGCGTGCCCGGAGCGGCCGGTGGTGACGTTCACGGGCGACGCCGGCTTCTGGTATCACATCGGCGAGGTCGAGACCGCGGTACGCTGGAGCATCAACGCCGTCACGGTCGTCAACAACAACGGCAGCGGCAACCAGTCGAAGCGCGGCTTCGACCGCGTCTACGGCGGCCAGCAGACGCAGAAGGCGCGCGAATTGTGGACCTACACGCAGGTCAATTTCGCCCGCGTCGCCCAGGATATCGGCGCCCTCGGTCTCCGCGTCGAGAAGCCGTCCGAGTTCGCGCCCGCGCTAGCGCGCGCGCTCGCGGCGGAACGGCCGGTCGTCATCGACGTGATCACCGACATCGATGCGATGGCGCCGCTGGCGGTGAGCTGAGCCGCCCTGCCGGCGCCGGCGGCTCGACGCACAGCCGCGCATGCGACCGCGCGCCATGCCGATCTGCCTTGACTCGGAACGATCGCCCGGCGTCCACTCATGCCCGACGCAAGGCCAGCGCCTGCTCGGGAGGGAGCCGATGTTCGCCACGCTCAGCAAATTCGTCGTTGCCGCGGTCGCTGCGCTGGCAACCGGTCTTGCTTCGACGCCGTCGCTTGCCGGCAAGAAGGACAATTCGCTGCGCTTCGGCTACGATCAGGTGCTCGATCACGCCGATCCTTACTTCAACAGCGTTCGCATCGGCGTCATCCTCGGCCACCAGGTGTGGGATACGCTGATCTACCGCGATCCCACCACCAACGATTACAAGGGCCAGCTCGCGACCGCCTGGAAATGGGTCGACGACAAGACGCTCGAGCTCGAGCTGCGCAAGGGCGTCAAGTTCCACGACGGATCGTCCTTCTCCGCCGACGACGTCGTCTACACGCTCACCTTCGTGTCGAACCCCGACAACAAGGTGGTCACGCAGCAGTACGTCAACTGGATCGCGCGGGTCGAGAAGCTGGACAGCCACAGGGTTCGCATCGTCGCCAAGCAGCCGTTCCCGGCGGCGATCGAGTACCTGGCCGGTCCGCTCCCGATCCACCCGCACGCGCACTACGCCAAGGTCGGCCCCAAGGGCATGAACGAGAAGCCGATCGGCTCCGGCCCCTATCGGGTGAGCGAGCACGCGCTCGGCAAGTACATCCGCCTCGAGCGCAATCCCGACTATTTCCGCGACGGCCCCAAGCCGCAGCCGAAGATCGATAAGCTCGAGATCCGCTTCATCCCGGACCGACAGACCCAGACCGCAGAGGTGCTTTCCGGCGGACTCGACTTGATCATGAACGTCCCGCTCGACCAGGCGATACAGCTGCGGACCGTGCCGCATCTGCAGGTCCTGTTCGGCGAGACCATGCGCGTCAAGTTCCTGCAGCTCGATACCACCGAGCGGACGCTGGCGCCGCAGCTCAGGGACGAGCGCGTCCGGCGCGCCGTGCTCCATTCAATCGACCGCGAGAGCATGCTCAAGTCGATCGTCGGCGAAGGCGGGCGCGTCATTCACACCGTGTGCTTCCCGGGCCAGTTCGGGTGCACCGACGAGGGCGCGCCCCGCTTTGCCTACGACCCGGCCAAGGCGAAGCAGCTCATGGCCGAGGCCGGCCTCGCGCAGGGCTTCGAGGTCGACCTCTATGCCTGGCGCGAGCGCAACCATGTCGAAGCGATCATCGGCTACCTGCGCGCCATCGGCATCAAGGCCAACCTGCGCTACATGCAATATGCAGCCGCGCGAGACGCGGTGCGCGCCGGCAAAGCGCCGATGGTGTTCGCCAGCTGGGGTTCGGCCTCGATCAACGACGTCTCGGCCATCACGCCGATCTTTTACAAGTTCGCGCCCGACGACCGAAACCTCGACCCGGAGGTGCGCGATCTTTTGGAGAAGGGCGACATCACCGTCGATACGGACGCGCGCAAGGAGGCCTACCGGGCGGCGCTGGCGCTGATCCAACAACGCGCCTACGCGCTCCCGCTCTACTCGCTGCCGGCCTATTTCGTCGCCACCAAGGACCTGGTGTTCAAGCCCTACGCGGACGAGATCCCGCGTTTTTGGGAGATGAGCTACAAGTAGGCATGTCGCCGAATTAGTCGCAATCGGAGGGTTTCATGCGCGTTGTAGGAGCGGGTCTAGGCGTAATTCTTCTGAGCGCTTTGGCGACGGCAGCGCCCGCCCTTGCCGGCAAGAAAGACAATTCAGTCCGCTTCGGCGATCCGCAGGTGCTCGATAACGCCGACCCCTACTTCAACAGCAACCGCGCCGGCGTCATTCTCTCGCACCACGTCTGGGACACGCTGATCTACCGCGATCCCACCACCAACCAGTACAAGCCCTCGCTCGCCACCGCCTGGAAGTGGATCGACGACACCACGCTGGAGCTGGAGCTGAGGAGCGGCGTGAAGTTCCACAACGGGGCGGAGTTCTCGGCCGACGACGTCGTGTTCACGCTCAACTTCGTGTCCAATCCCGACAACAAGGCGATGACGCAGGGCAACGTCAACTGGATCGCGCGCGCCGAGAAGCTCGATTCGCACAAGGTGCGGATCGTCGCCAAGCGGCCGTTCCCGGCGGCGTTCGAGTATCTGGCCGGCCCGATCGTCATCCATCCGCACGAATATTACGCCAAGGTCGGCCCCAAGGGTATGAACGAGAAACCGATCGGCACCGGCCCCTATCGCGTCACCGAGCACGCGCTCGGCAAATCCATCCGCACCGAGCGCAACCCCGACTATTTCAAGGACAGCCCGAAGGGCCAGCCGAAGATCGAGAAGGCCGAGTTCCGGTTCGTCCCGGACGCGCAGACGCGGGTCGCCGAAGTGCTGGCCGGCGGCCTCGACCTGATCCGGCAGGTCACGGTCGATCAGGGCGAGCAGCTCAAGGCGGTCCCGAACGTGCAGATCGTCTCCGCCGAAATCATGCGCTTCGTGTTCCTGCAATTCGACGTGCGGGAGAACACGGCGGCGCCGGCGCTGCGTGACATCCGGGTGCGCAAAGCAATCATGCACGCGATCGACCGCGAGGCGATGGTCAAGACGATCGTCGGCGAAGGCGCGCGCGTACTGCATGCTTTTTGCTTCCCGTCGCAGTTCGGCTGCATCGACGAGAAGGCGCCGCGCTACGCCTACGATCCGGCGAAGGCCAAGGCGCTGTTGGCCGAGGCCGGGTACCCGAACGGTCTCGATCTTGACTTCTACGCCTATCAGGACCGGCCGCACACCGAAGCGATGATCGGTTACCTGCGCGCGGTCGGCATCCGCACCAACCTGCGCTTCATGCAATACGCCGCGGTGCGGGACGCCGGCCGCTCGGGCAAGGCGCCGCTGTCGCACCAGACCTGGGGCTCATTCTCGGTCAACGACGTCTCGGCCGCGACGCCGAACTTTTTCAAGTTCACGCTCGACGACCTGGCGCGCGATCCCGACGTCCGCGACCTGCTCGAGCAGGGCGACACCTCGATCGACGCAAAGGTGCGCGCCGACGCTTACTCGCGCGCCCTGGCACTGATCCAGGAGCGCGCCTACGCGCTGCCGCTATATTCGTTGCCGGCGCTCTATGCGGCGTCCAAGGACCTGGTGTTCAAGGTCTACGCGGATGAGCTGCCGCGCATCTGGGAGATGAGCTACAAGTGAGGTTGGGAGAGCCTTCCAAACCGCTGTCGTCCCGGCCGAGCGAAGCGAAAGCCGGGGCCCAAAGGAAATATCGACGTTGCAGCACGTCCGCACACACTCGGTTGCCCTGGATCCCGGGTAGCCGCCTTCGGCCGCTCCCGGGATGACAGGGCGAGGAGGCGCGACGCTGGAGAGGGTCGGATGCTCGCCTACACGATCAAGCGCCTCGGCCTGGCGGTGCTGGTCGCACTCGCGGTCTCGGCGCTCGCGTTCCTGGCGCTGCGCGCCTCCGGCGACGTCGCCATCGCGCTCGCCGGCGAAGGCGCGCGCGCCGAGGACATCGAGAACATCCGCCGCGCCTATGGTCTCGATCGTCCGCTCCTGGTCCAGTATCTCGACTGGCTCGGCCACATGCTGCGCGGCGACTTCGGCCAATCGCACTACTTCAAGACCGACGTGCTCGGGCTCGTGCTCGCCAAGCTGCCGACCACGGCGATTCTCGCGCTGCTCGCGCTCGGCTTTGCGCTCGCGATCTCGGTGCCGCTCGGCGTCATTGCTGCGGTCTATCCGAACAGCGCGATCGACCGGCTATGCCTGGCGCTGGCGGTGCTCGGGCAGGCGATGCCGAATTTCTTCTTCGCCCTCATCCTGATCATGGTCTTGGCGGTGTGGCTCCACCTGCTGCCGGTCTCCGGGAGCGAGACCTGGAGCCATTTCGTCATGCCCACGATCGCGCTCGGCTACTACGTAGCGCCGCCGTTCATGCGGCTGGTGCGTGCCGGCATGATGGAGGTCCTCGCCTCCGACTACATCCGCACCGCCCGCGCCAAGGGCCTCTCCCGCGCCAGCGTGATCGGCAAGCATGCGCTGCGCAACGCACTGGTGCCGGTGGTCGCGCTCGCGGCCGTGCAGCTCGGCTTCCTGCTCGGCGGCTCGGTGGTGATCGAGACGATCTTTGCGCTCGATGGCGCCGGCTATCTCGCCTACCAGTCGATCACCCACATGGACGTTCCGGTGACGCAGGCCCTCGTTGCCATGCTCTCGTTCATCTATGTGGGCCTCACGCTCGCGGCCGACCTCGCCAACGCCTGGCTCGATCCGCGCATCCGCGTCGGCTGACCCATGACCGAAGCCTACGCGCCCCCGCTCGTCGACATCTCCGGCCCGTCGCCGCAGGCGCTGCTGCGCCGACGCGTGCTGGCGCACAAGGGCCTGATGATCGGGGCGACCGTGCTGGTGCTGATCGTGCTGATGGCGGCACTGGCGCCGCTGCTCGCGCCGCATGATCCGTACGCGCAGGAGCTCTCGCGTCGGCTGATCCCGCCGATCTGGCACGCCAAGGGCACCTGGGCTTATCCGTTCGGCACCGACAATCTCGGCCGCGACTATCTCTCCCGCGTCATCTACGGGGCGCGCATCTCGCTGCTGATCGGCTTTGCCGTGATGGTCATTTCGGGCCTGATCGGCGCCGCGCTCGGCCTTGCGGCCGGCTATTTCGGCGGCCGCGTCGACATGGCGGTCACCTTCATCATCACGGTACGCCTGGCGATGCCGTTGATCCTGGTGGCGCTCGCGGTGGTGGCCATGGTCGGCGGCTCGCTGTGGATCGTGATCCTGGTGCTCGGCCTGCTCAAATGGGACCGCTTCGCGGTCGTCATGCGCGCCGCGACCCAGCAGGTGCGCTCGCTCGACTACGTCACGGCGGCGCAAGCGACCGGCGCGTCGACCGCGCGCATCATCGTCGGCGAGGTGCTGCCCAATGTGCTGCCGCATCTCATCGTGGTGGCAAGCGTCGAGGCGGCGAGCGCGATCCTGCTGGAGGCGGCGCTGTCGTTCCTCGGACTCGGCGTGCAGCCACCGCTTCCGTCCTGGGGACTGATGATCGCCGAGGCCAAGACCTACATGTTCTTCTCGTTCTGGCTGATCGCCATTCCGGGCACCGCGCTCGCCGTCCTGGTGCTGGTCATCAACATGGTCGGCGACGGCATCCGCGACGTCTCCGCGCCCGGCGGCCGGGGCTGAAATTGCCGCCTGCGCTGCTGAGCGTCTCCGAGCTTGCGGTCGACATCGCGACGCCGCGCGGCACGTTGCACGCCGTGCGCAACATCTCGTTCGAGATCGTGGCCGGCGAGACGCTGTGCCTGGTCGGCGAGTCCGGCTGCGGCAAGTCGATGACGGCGCTCGCGCTCATGGGCCTTTTGCCCGACACCGCGACGCGGAGCGCGCGCCGCCTGTGGTTCGAGGGCGAGGATCTCGCCGGGCGCGTCGCCGGCCTGCGCGGCAACCGCATGGCGATGATCTTCCAGGAGCCGATGACCGCGCTCAATCCCGCCTATACGATCGGGGAGCAACTCACCGAGGTGCACCGGCGCCACAAGGGATCGAGCCAGGCGGCTGCGCGCGACCGCGCGATCGAGCTGTTGCAAAAGGTCGGCATCACCGCCGCCGCCGAGCGGCTCCGGCAATACCCCCACCAGCTGTCGGGCGGCCTGCGCCAGCGGGTGATGATCGCGATGGCGCTGATGTGCGGCCCGGCGCTGTTGATCGCCGACGAGCCGACGACCGCGCTCGACGTCACCATCCAGGCGCAGATCCTGCGGCTCTTGATCGAGCTGCAGCGCGACCTCGGCATCGCGATCCTGCTGATCACCCACGACCTCGGCGTGGTCGCGCGCGTCGCCCACCGTGTCGCCGTCATGTATGCGGGCGAGATCGTCGAACGGGCCTCGGCGGGCGAGCTGTTCGCGACCCCGCGCCATCCCTATACGCGCGGCCTGATGGCGTCGATCCCGGTGCCCGGCCGCACGCCGCCCGGCGAGCACCTCGGCGCCATTCCCGGCATCGTGCCGTCGATGATCGGCGACGTGCGCGGCTGCTCGTTCCGCGACCGCTGCTCGTTTGCGGCTCCGGCCTGCGCGCAGGACGTGCCCTGGCGCGCGGCGAACGAGCACGGCTGGCGCTGCATCCACGAGCAGCTGCCGGCGGCGGTGGCGGCATGACGATCCTCGCTCAAGCCTTGGCGGCGCTCCCCGCGCGCAGTGCAGCACGCGGGGCACCCCATCGCGCTCCGCGCGATGGGGACCCCGGCAGTGGTGCGCTGCAAACCCCGGGTTCGGGTTGCTGCAGCAAGGAAAGCGGGATCCCGCATATGCGGTGCACCGCTTCGCGCTGCACCGCGCGCGGGACGAGAAAGCGATGACCCCGCTGATCGAGGCCCGCGGCGTCTCACGCACCTTCTTGGTCGGACGCGGCCTGTTCACGCGCAAGCGCGCGCTGCATGCGGTCGCCGACGTCAATCTGGAAGTGGCGAAGGGCGAGGTGGTCGGCTTGGTCGGCGAGTCGGGCTCCGGCAAGTCGACGCTAGCGCGCATGCTGCTCGGCCTGCTGGCACCGGACCGCGGCACGATCCGCTTCGCCGGCCAGGACATTGCCGGCATCGCCCGCCGCGCGCTGGCGCGGCGCATCCAGCCGGTGTTCCAGGATCCGTACTCCTCGCTCAATCCGCGCAAGAGCGTCTCGGCGATCGTGGCGCTGCCGCTGGCGGTGCAGGGCATCGGCAGCGCAGAGGAGCGGCGGGCCAAGGCGGTGGCAATGCTTTCGCGCGTCGGCCTCTCGCGCCGGCACGCCGACTCCTATCCGAGCGAGCTTTCCGGCGGACAGCGCCAGCGCGTCGCCATTGCGCGCGCGCTCGTGGTCGAGCCGGAGATCGTGCTGCTCGACGAGCCGACCTCGGCGCTCGATGTCTCGGTGCAGTCGCAGATCCTCAATCTCCTGCTCGACCTGCGGCGCGACCTCGGGCTCACCTATGTGTTCATCAGCCACAACCTCGCGGTCGTGGAGCATATGGCAACGCGCGTCGCCGTGATGTATCTCGGCCGCATCGTCGAGATGGCGGATCGCGACGCGCTGTTCCGCGCGCCCCGCCATCCCTATACGCGCGCGCTGCTCGACTCCGTGCTCACCCCCGAGCCGGGCCGCGGCGTGCCGGAGACCGGCCTCGGCCTCGCCATGCCGAATCCGCTGGCGCCGCCGCCCGGTTGCGTGTTCCATCCGCGTTGCGCCCGGGCCGGAGCGCGGTGCTCGGCCGAGGTGCCGCGATTGGTCTCAGACCCGCACGGCATCGTGGTCTGTCATCTCTACGACGGAGGTACCCAACTCGCCGCATGAGCCGCGAAACCGCCATCGCCAGTGCCGAGCAGTATTTCGACAGCGGCGCCTTCAAGGCCGATCTGGCGCGCCGGGTCGCGATCGCGACGGAGAGCCAGAACCCGGAACGCGCCGGCGAGCTGCGGCGCTACGTCGAGGACGAGATGAAGCCGGCGCTCGAGGCGCTGGGGTTTGCCTGCCGGGTGCTGACGCACGCGCGCGGGCGCGGCCCGTTCCTGTTCGCCGAGCGCATCGAGGAGCCGGGGCTCAAGACCGTGCTCGGATACGGGCACGGCGACGTGATCCGCGGGCTCGAGGCGGGATGGAAGCCAGGACTGTCGCCGTGGCAGGTGACTGAGATCGACGGCCGCTACTACGGGCGCGGCACCGCCGACAACAAGGGCCAGCACACCATCAACATCGCGGCGCTCGCCGCCGTGCTGAACACGCGCGGCAAGCTCGGCTTCAACGCCAAATGGCTGATCGAGATGGGCGAGGAGGTGGGCTCGCCGGGCCTGCGGGAGGTGTGCGCCGAGAACCGCGATCTGTTCCGGGCGGACGTTCTGATCGGCTCGGACGGGCCGCGGCTGTCGGTCGACCAGCCCGGCATCAAGCTCGGAACGCGCGGCGGTTTCCCGATCGACCTGTGGATCGAGGCGCGCGAGGGCGGCCATCACTCCGGCAACTGGGGCGGGCTCCTGTCGAACCCGGCGATCCAGCTCGCGCACGCAATCGCCTGCATCGCCGGCCCGACCGGGCAGATCCGCGTGCCCGAATGGGTGCCGGACAAGATGCCGGATTCGGTGAGGCGGGCGCTCGCCGGCTGCCGCGTCGAGCCTGGTCCGGACGGACCCGTCATCGATCCGAACTGGGGCGAGCCGGGCCTAACGCCGGCCGAAAAGGTGTTTGGCTGGTGCACGTTCGAAATCCTGGCGATGACCGCCGGCAATCCCGAAGGGCCGGTCAACGCCGTGCCGCCGCGCGCCTGGGCGCGCGGGCAACTGCGCTACGTGGTCGGCGTCGACAAGGATCGCGTGCTGCCGGCGCTGCGCGCGCATCTCGACCGGCACGGATTTCCGTTCGTGGAGATCGCGCAGGGCCGCGACGAGGTCTATGCGGCGACGCCGCTCGACCCCGAGCATCCGTGGGCGCAGTGGGCGGCAGCCTCGATCGCGCGCACCACCAAGCGGCCTCCCGCCGTGCTGCCGAATTCCGGCGGCTCGCTGCCGAACGACATCTTCACCGACGTGCTCGGGATGCCGACGATCTGGGTCCCGCACTCGTATCCGAGCTGCTCGCAGCACGCCCCCAACGAACACCTGCTGCCGGCGCTCGCGCGCGAGGCGCTGGCGATCATGGCCGGCATCTACTGGGACCTGGGTGAGCCGGGCAGTCCCTAGCGTTCCGGGTCGGATTTGTTTTGACGGCGGCCGATGACATCCTCGGGGCGCACGGCGGGGAGCTGCGGCTTGCGTCCGGGACGCGGCACGGTCTTCTGTCGGGGCTCCAACGGATCTTTCGCGCCGCGCTGCGCCGGCCGGCTGGTCTGCGTATCGACGATGCGGCGCGTCTTGGTGATCTCATTCATGGTCCGGTCTTTCGTGTCGGCGATCGATCCGCGCGACATGGCCCCGAGAGGGCGGAGAAAGACGATATATGGCCATTGTGCGCTCGGAGACAAAGAAGTCGCACGTTGGCGAGATGTTCCGGCGCGTCCGTCAGGGCGTTACTGCGCTCGGCCGCTTGCCGCGACCCGCCGTTCCTTGCGCGGCCTGGCTAGATCGTGATGCGCGCCCAACGCGTCCGCCACGCGCCCCTGGCCGACGTTGCGTGCTCCTGGATCGTCCAGAATTGATTGGCGTTGTCGAAGTCGGGCTGACAGGCGCTGTAATCGCCCCAGCGATTGTCGCTGTCGCCCACATAAGCGCCGGCACCTCGCGCATAGATGGTCGGGGTATCGAAAATCCCGCCCGAACGGCGCAACGTGAACGCCGCACTGGGGAACATCGTCCTCGAGAAGGCCGACATGCCCAACAGCATGTCGCCGTTACCATTCACTGCAAGGCTGGGATTCCGAAAAACATCCCCCGCTCGAGACCATCGATGCGGCCGACCTCGGCGACGACGGGCGACGGGTTGAGCGTGATGGTATACCACTGCACCAGACTGCGTTTGTCCGCTCCTGAGCCCAGAAACACGCTATGCGCCGCGTGCAGGCGCCCATCGCGGCGGCAAACCGTCAGCATGCGATCATCGCCCACGTCGAGGCGCCGGGAGCTGCCTTTCTGCGGCGCGATCTGGCCGCCGGTTTCATCCCAAGTCATGTTGCTGATCTCTAGGAAGCCCAGGCGGTTGAGCGCCGTGGTGCCGCCCGCGACGCTGCCGGTAAGCGCGTAGAGCGCCAGATGGCCGCTGCCTCGAGAATTGCCCGACCATGAGGCGAGGATGTGCTGATCGGCAATCCCGGCCTCGAGCGTGACCGCCGGCACCAGCGTGAAGCCCTGATTGGCCATCACGAACTGATCGAAGATCATCTGATGTGGCGGATTCAACAGCGAGGCCTTGTCGATGGCAAAGACCGCGACACCCTTAAATGCGCTGTCCGCAACCGCAAACAGGTTGAGGCTGACGGTGATCTTGTCGTCGGTGAAGCCCAGGCTTGGATAGTCGAACCAGGCGTTCCGCCTTCGAATTTGGGCGTCAGGATCGATCCGTCCGAAATGCCAGTTGCCGGTGGCATCTTCCGTCTCGCTGACGGCCACCAAGATGCAGCTGTCCTCTCGTTCCGCGTTGCCACAGGTCACGAAGATGAACCGGCGCATGAACGGGTCGAACACGACCTTCGGATCGAACGTCGATACGGACGGTCCCTGCGCAAAGTCGTTCCAAAAGGCGTCAAGCGTCACCGAGGGCTGCTGCTGCGCGCCGTCGCGATCACGGAAAAACACTCTGTTGTTGAGCGGTGTGAACGCGCTGACGGCGCTGACGGCCCCGTGCGTGTCGGGCGGCACGACGTCTGGATTGCCGGATGAACCGCCCTGGAAGGTGGCGACTGTCGGCGCTGCGGAAACCGCCGCACGGGCAGACGCGCCGGCACGCGCGGTGGGCGATGCAAACATCGCGACACGAACCGGCGCCAAGGTCTGCGCCGGATCAACTGGATTGCGCCGCGGCACCGGCCCTTTCGGCCGGCGCGGCATTTTCTTGGCCTCGCTGGCCGAGACAATTTTCGTGGTGAGGGCCAGTCTCGGCGCCATCACGACCGCGTTGCGGGTGTGGGGCGGCCCCGGGGTCAAGGCGGCGGTCACCACCGGGGCTTGTCGCCGCGTCGGGGGCGGCAGGACGGCGCGCGGATTGGCCGCATTCGCTTTCGCAAGCTTGGGCTTCTTGGCCATGGCGACCCCTCGCTCTGGTTCTTCTGCGGCTGAGCTTTAGCAGCGCTGAAACTCCTGCCCAAGCCGTCCGGTTGACCCGGGCGCGGAATTTTGAGCGCCAGTCAGAATTCTGACAGAACCAGATCGGCACCCTTTTCGCCGATCATGATCGACGCCGCATTGGTGTTTGCCGAGGTGATTGTCGGCATCACGGAAGCGTCGATCACCCGCAATCCTTCCACGCCGCGCACGCGCAGCGCCGGATCGACCACGGAATCCGCATCGCCGCCCATGCGACAGCTGCCGACGCAGTGGAAGACCGTGCCGCCGGTCGTGCGCACGAAATCGTAGATCCCCGAATCGCTGCGCGCGTCGGATCCGGGCACCATTTCGACGTCCCAGATGTCGCGAAAGGCCGGCTGACGATAGATCTCACGCAGGATCTTGACGCCGTCGATCAGCACCTTGCGATCGTGCTCCTGCTCGAAATAGCGGGGCTCGATGCGGGGGGCGGCGTGCGGAGCGGCGGAGCGAATGCGGATCTCCCCGCGCGAACGCGGGTGGCACTGCCACACCGAGGCGGTGAATCCGGAATAGCGGTGAAGCGGTGTGCCGGGCCTATCGACCGACAACGGCATGACGTTGAACTGAACGTCCGGTCGTCCGGTTGCATGCTTGCTGCGAGCAGCACCGCCGACCTGCCCGGCGCCGACCGTCAGCGGCCCGGAGCGGTTGACGAGCCATTCGAACCCCATGGCCGCGAGGTCCTTCGGATTTCTGACCTGATCATTGAGCGACGTGCGCTCCTTCAGCCGCACGATGGTCCGCGCCTGGTAGTGGTCCTGGAGATTGCGGCCGACTTCCGGGCTGGCGGCCACCACCTCGATACCGTGCGCGCGGAGCAGATCGGCAGGACCGATGCCGGAAAGCTGCAGGATCTGCGGCGACTGGATGGCGCCCGCCGACAGGATCACCTCGCGTTCCGCATGCGCGACCTGCCGCTCCTCGCCCTGTTGCCATTCGACGCCCACCGCGCGCCCGCGCTCGAAGCGCACGCGCGCCACATGGGCGCGGGTCAGAACAGTGAGGTTGCGCCGCCGCCGCACCGGTTTGAGGAAGGCCGTGGCGGCGCTGCAGCGCCAGCCGTTGCGAATGGTCAGCTGATACGATCCGACGCCATAGGTCGTTTCGGCATTGAAGTCGCAATTGGGCGGCAGGCCCCACTGCTGCGCGGCTTCGACCCAGGCTCGACAGGCGGGGTGATCGTTGCGCAGGTCCGAGACGCCGAGTTCGCCATGCGCGCCGCGGAACTGGCTTTCACCGCCGTCGTAACGCTCGAACCGCCGGAAGAACGGGAGCACTTCGCGATAGCTCCAGCCGGCGGCGCCGCGCCGCGACCACTGCTCGAAATCCTCGTGCTGGCCGCGGATGAAAATCAGCCCGTTGATCGAGCTGGAGCCGCCGAGGATGCGGCCGCGCGGCCAGACGACGTTGCGGCCGGCGGTGCCCTCGCACGGCTCGGTGTCGAACAAACGCGAGAAGCGCTGATCATAGATGGTGCGGAAGAATCCGACCGGCAGGTGCAGCCACCAATTACGGTCGGGCCCGCCCGCCTCGAGGACGAGCACGCGCACGTTCGGGTCGGCCGACAGCCGGTTGGCCAGCACGCAGCCGGCCGAACCGGCGCCGACAACGATGTAGTCGTAGGACCGGGCGGGCAAGACTGACGCTCATGCCTTGATCGTCTCGAGGTAGATCTTGGGGTCGAAGTACTGCGAGGCCGGCACCGCGTTCTGAATGTTCGCGAACGCAACGTAGAAATCCGTCACCTGTTGCAGCCATTTGGTCACGGTGCCGTCGGCGAACAGCTTGACCCATTCCTTGGTCGGAAACACCTTTTCGCCGCCGAACTGTTCCTTGAGGTCGGGCAGCGGCACCTGCTGGTAGTAGTTCTTTTGCAGGATCTCCAGCGCTTCATCGGTCTTGGCGAGCAGCATGTCGTTGCCTTCCGCCCAGGCCCGAATGACGCGCGAGAGCACCTCGCGGTTGCGGGCGTGATAGTCGTTGCTGGCGGCCCAACCGGAGACGATCGCAGCCTCCGGATAGTAGGCGGAGGCATCGACGATCTTCCTGGCGCCCGGCACCTTGTCACGCACGGCAATATTGAACGGCACCCACAGCGCGACCGCCGGCACCGCGCCGGCGATGAACGACGTCACCGCCTCGCTCATGCGCTGATTGAGGATCTCGACCTCCTTGGGATCGATGCTGTTGGCTCTCAGGGCCTTGTCCAGGAACACGTGCGCCGTGGTGCCGGTGGTGGTGGCGATGCGCTTGCCTTTCAGGTCGGCAAAGCCTTTCACTCCCATGTCCTCACGCACCCAGAGCTGTGCGGTCGCGAACTCCACGCAATTGACCAGAAACATCTTGCCCTGGCCGCGGGCGGGGAAGTTGGAGATCACCGCGCCGGTCGAGAGCATGTCGAGGCTGCCGCCGACCATGGCTTGGAACAGCTCAAGGCCGGTCGTGAACTGCTTGAACTCGGGATCGAGGCCGTGCCGCTCCCAGGCGCCGAGGTGCTGCGCCAGCCACAGCTGGCCATCGACCGCAAGCGTGTGAAGATATCCGACCCGTACCCTGGTCCTGGCCTGGGCGATGGCAGGCGCGCCTGTGACGGAAGCGCCCGCCACGGCAGCCGAGCCCTGCAGAAACGTGCGGCGATCGAGCTTCATTCTGTCCTCCCTGTTTCGTTGCATATGGTCATTCCACGGCGGCGAGATTCTGCTTGGCCTGGACGGCGTATTCCTGCATCACGTGCGCCCTGATGTGGGAGCGCAGTGCACCGAATTCGGGGCTTTCGTGCAACGCCTCCGAGCGCGGATAGCCGAACGGAACTTCGACGATCTCGCGCACGCGCGTGGGCCGGGCCGTCATCACGACGATGCGTGAGGACAGATAGAGCGCCTCCTCGACCGAATGTGTGATCAGCATGACGGTCTTGCCTTCGGCTTGCAGCACGTCGAGCAGCAAGTTCTGCATCGCGCTCCTGGTCTGCGCGTCGAGCGCGCCGAAGGGTTCGTCCATCAGCAGGAACTGCGGCCGCACCGCGTAGGCGCGCGCCAACGCAAGCCGCTGGCGCATGCCGCCCGAGAGCGTCTTTGGCCACGCATCGGCGAAGTCGCTCAAGCCCATCAGCTGCATGTACCGCTGGCAGATCGCGTCGCGCTCCTTCTCCTGTACCCGATTGGCCCGCATCCTCAATCCGAAGGCGATATTCTCCTTGACGGTCAGCCAGGGAAACACGCCGTACTCCTGGAAGATGACGCCCCGGTCGGGACCCGGGCCGGCAACCGGCTTGCCGTCCAGCACGACCTTCCCGGCACTCGGCGGCACGAAGCCGGCGACGATGTTGAGCATCGTGGTCTTGCCGCACCCCGATGGGCCGATGATCGAGACGAACTCCCGGTCGCGGACGTCGTAACTGACGTCATCCACCACCCGCAGGCGGTCTGATCCGGTCTGGAACTCGACTGAAACGTGGTCGAACGAAATACGGACCGGCGCCGAAGCATTCACGCGATGCGCTCCTGCCAGGCAACCAGCCGCCGCGTCACCCGCCGCAGCGCCAGGTCCATGAACAGCGCCACCAACCCGATGCAGATGATCCCGACATAGATGATGTCGAGCTGGAAGAAGGCGGCGGCATTCTGGATCAGCGCGCCGAGCCCCTGTTGGGCGGCGATCAGCTCGGACGCAACGAGCGTCGCCCAAGCCACGCCGAGCGCAACCCGCAACGCCGTCAGGATGTGCGGAACGGTCAGCGGTACGATCACCTTGAGGAAGATCTCCACGTCGGTGGCGCCGAGGGTCCGCGCCACGCGCACATAGATCGGGCTGATCTGTGCGATGCCCTCGTACATGACGATGACGCCGGCGAAGAACGAGGCGTAGAACAGGATGACGGTTTTCGCGGTCTCCTCGACGCCGAAATAAACGATCACCAACGGGATCAGGGCGATCGGGGGCAGTGCGCGGAAAAAGTTGATGAGCGGATCGACGAAGGTGCGCACGTCGCGATACCAGCCGAGCACGAAGCCGGCGGGGACCGCGAGCGCGATGCCGAGCAGAACGCCGGACAGCACGCGCTTGGTGGACATGAGGATATCGAGCAAGAGCCGATCGCGCAGCAGTTGCCAAGATTGCGCCGCGACCGCGTGCGGCGCCGGCACCAGCGCCGGGTTGATCAGACCGCTGTAATGGATTGCGTACCAAGCGGCCACGATGGCCAGCCATGGCGTCAGCACCAGAGCAACGCGGCGCACGATCGAGAGCCCTCCCAGGAATTCAGCGCATACCTGAAAGGCGCAATCACTGGAAGCGCAAGATTCAAGGCCGCAACGCAATCTCCGCGCGCTGCTTGACGACAGGGCTCCATCGCTGGGCGGGAGCCGCTCGGGCGCGTCCTTGGCGAAGACAACCGAGAACTTCACCGCCGCGCGGCGAAGAACTCGCGCAGCAGCACGGATGCTTCCGCCTCTTCGAGGCCGCCATAGACCTCGGGCCGATGATGGCAGGTCGGCGAGGCGAAGAAGCGCACGCCGTGGTCGACCGCGCCCCCCTTTGGATCGGCCGCGCCGTAGTAGAGCCGGCGGATGCGGGCGAATGAGATCGCGGCCGCGCACATCGCGCACGGCTCGAGCGTCACGTAGAGGTCGCAATCGACGAGCCGCTCGCTACCGAGCTTGGCCGCGGCCGCGCGGATCGCCAACAGCTCGGCGTGCGCGGTCGGGTCGTGGTCGGCGAGCGTGCGGTTGCCGGCGCGCGCGACCACCTCGCCGTCGCGCACGACCACGCAACCGATCGGCACCTCGGCGCGCCCGGCCGCGGCCCGCGCTTCGGCCAACGCAAGCGGCATGAACGATGACGATTGCGGCACGGCTCGTTTCGCCCGGCAAACTTCTGCTCTGAGCATGATCTTTCCGAAACCGGCTTCCACTTGTCGAGATCATGCTCTATCAGCGCCCGCTTATCGGCGACCAGGCCATGACCCGCAAGAGCGAACCGGACACGGGCGGCGAGCGCATCGCCAAGGTGATGGCGCGGGCGGGCCTGTGCTCGCGCCGCGAGGCGGAAGCCTGGATCGCCGCCGGGCGCGTCGCCGTCAACGGCAAGACCATTGCGTCGCCGGCGCTCAATATCGGCGCCCGCGACCGCGTCGCGGTCGACGGCCGGCCGTTACCGGCGCGCGAGCGCACGCGCCTGTTCCTGTTCCACAAGCCGCGCGGGCTGGTGACCACCACCGCCGATCCGGAGGGCCGGCCGACGATCTTCGGTGCGCTGCCGCGCCAGCTGCCGCGCCTGATCAGCGTCGGCCGGCTCGATCTCAGCACCGAGGGGCTGCTACTGTTGACCAACGATGGCGGCCTTGCGCGCACGCTCGAGCTGCCCGAGACCGGCTGGCTGCGCCGCTATCGCGTGCGTGCGCACGGCAGCGTCACGCAGGCCGCGCTCGACGGGCTGCGCCGGGGGATCACCGTCGACGGCATCCGCTACGGGCCGATCGAGGCGAAGCTCGACCGCCCGCAGGGCGCCAATGTCTGGCTCACCTTCGCGATGCGCGAGGGCAAGAACCGCGAGATCCGCAACGTGCTCGGACACCTCGGCCTCAAGGTCAACCGTCTGATCCGGGTGTCGTATGGGCCGTTCCAGCTCGGCGAGCTCGAGGCCGGCGCGATCGAGGAGGTCAAGACGCGGGTGCTGCGCGACCAGCTCGGCGAGCGCGTCGCGCGCGCGGCCGGCGCCGATTTTTCGGCACCGCTGGCGCCCATCGCTACCGCGAAAGCGGAGGCCGGCGCAGGGCGCAGCGATGAGCCGCGCGGGCGCGGCAAGCCAACTCCCCCACCTGGTCGCCCGCGGCCGCGAGCGACCACCCTCCCCGGCAAGCGCGGCAAGCGGGGAAGGGAAAAGGCGCGGCGGCGCTGATGCGCGTTATCGGCGGGCGGCTCGGCGGCAGGACCCTGCAGGCTCCCAGGAGCCACGCGATCCGGCCGAGCAGCGACCGCTTGCGCGAGTCGCTGTTCAACATCCTGACGCACGGCTACGGCGACCCGGTCGCGGGAGCGCGGGTGCTCGACCTGTTCGCCGGCACCGGCGCGCTCGGCATCGAGGCGCTGTCGCGCGGTGCCGCCTTCGCGCTGTTCGTGGACGACGGCGTCGAGGCGCGTGCGCTGCTGCGCGACAATGTCGAGCGGCTGGGTCTCGGCGGCACGACGCGCATCTTTCGCCGCGACGCCACGCGGCTCGGCGCGGTGCATCCGGTCGAGCCGTTCTCGCTCGTCTTCGCCGATCCGCCCTATGGGCGCGGACTGGCCGACAAGGCACTTGTCTCCGCGCGCGCCGGCGGCTGGCTCGCGCCGCAGGCCTTGATCATCGTCGAGGAAGCAGCCGATACCGGCTTCGCGGCCCCGGAAGGGTTCCAGGAATTGGCGCGCCGCGCCTACGACGATACCGAGCTGATTTTTCTGTGCTTTGTCGATTGACGAATGTGTCCCCCAGGCGATGCAGCACGCAGTGGTGCATCGCAATGCGGGACCTTCAAAAGGTCCGGCGTCCGCAGCCCACCGCTATGGAGTCCCCTTGGCGCTGCGCGCGGGAGACTTAATCCCCGCTCTCCCCAGCCTTGTCGTCCCGCAGTTGCGGCGGCTTCGCACCCGCGCCAGGATGACCGCATGATTCGCAAGGCCGCAGCGAGTGCCGAGGCCACGCCGCGCCTGCCCTTGAGGGATGCGCCGGAGCGGCCGACCTTCGCGCGCGAGCGGCGCGCGATGGCGCGCGGCCTGCTGCCGGTCGCCGGCTGTGACGAGGCGGGGCGCGGACCGCTCGCCGGTCCGGTCGTCGCCGCCGCGGTAATCCTCGATCCGCAGCGCGTGCCGCGCGGGCTCAACGATTCGAAGCGGCTGATGCCCGAGGAGCGTGAAGCGCTGTTCGAGAAGATCCTCGCGACCGCACAGGTCGCCGTCGCTTTCGGCTCGACCGCGCGCATCGATCGCGACAATATCCGACAGGCCTCGTTGTGGGCGCTGGCGCGCGCCGTCGCAGCACTGCCGACCATGCCGCGCCTGGTCTTCGTCGATGGTTGCGACCGCATTGTGGTGCCGGCCGAATGCGAGTGCCGCGCGGTGATCGGCGGTGATGGCCTAGTGGCGTCGGTCGCCGCTGCCTCGATCGTCGCCAAGGTGACGCGCGACCGGCTGATGATCCGGCTCGGCGCCGCGCATCCCGGCTACGGCTTCGAGCGCCACATGGGTTACAGCGTGCCGGAGCACTTCAGCGCGCTGGCGCGGCTGGGTCCGACGCCGCACCACCGCCGCTCATTCGCGCCGGTCGCGGCGGCGCTGGGCGAGGTCGTGGTGACGCACGAAGCGGTGGCGATCGCGCCGTTGCTGTAAACGCGGGATAGTCTTGCCACATTCTTCGTGTTGCTGAGCGGCGCACCGGCGATCCATCGCCGGTCCTACGCGTTTGTGTCCGCCATTTTTCCCGTTCGGCTCGAGCGTCGCATGCATTCGCCTTTCCATGCCGGGGCGCCGGTGTTCCGTGTCGTTCCGATTGCGGGGTTGCTGCGCGAGCGGCCGACGGCCGTGTTCTGGGCCGCGACGGCGGCGCAAGCGATGCTGTGGTTGCTGGTACCGTCGCTGTTCTATGCGAGCCCGCCCGGCGACCTGCCGGAAGTGCTGGCGATCGGGCACCAATGGCAGCTTGGGTCCTGGCTCGGCCCACCGCTGGCATTCTGGCTCGCCGAGATCGCGTTCGCCGCGGCCGGCGGCCACGTCATCGGCGTCTACGCCCTGGCGCAGGCGTGCGTGGTCGGCACGTTCTGGGCGATCTATCGGCTGGGTCGCGCGGTCGTCGGGCCCCCGCACGCGACCATCGCGATCCTCTTGATGACGGGTGTCTTCGCGCTCTCGGTGCCGACGCCCGAGTTCGGGCCGAACGTCCTGGGGATGCCGCTCGCTGCGCTCTCCCTGCTGCTCTATTGGCGCGCGGTCGGCGAAGGCCGCCGGGCCTACTGGCTGCCGCTCGGGTTCGCGCTCGGACTGATGCTGTTCGCGACCTATTGGGCCGCGCTGCTGATTGCGCTCTTCGCGGTGTTCACGTTCGCGACCGCACGAGGACGCGCAACGCTGGCGACGATTGATCCGTGGGCCGCGGCCGCGATCGCGCTCCTGGTCCCGCTGCCGCACTGGGCCTGGCTCAATCGCGGCGGCTTGGCGCTGTTGCCGCAGGCCACTCCCAGCGTGCTGCTCTCGCCGGCGATCGTTGCTGCGATCGCCGCTTCGCATCTCGGCCTTGTCGCTCTGCTCGTGCTGGCGCACGCCAAGGGCGCCCGCCGTGGCGATGCGATCGAGATCGAACGGCCGCCAACGGCGCCGTTTGCCCGCGCGCTGGTCTGGTTCTTCGCACTTGCGCCGCTGCTCGCCGCTACCGCGGCGGCCGCCATCCTCGGCCATGTATCGCCAAGCTGGGCCGCGCTGCTCGTGCTGATGTCGGGGCTGGCCGTGGTGGTGGCAGCGCCGGACCCGCTGCGACTCGAGCGGCCGCAGATCCTCGCGGCAGCGTGGACGGCGGTGCTGCTGCTGCCGGCGTTCGTGATGCTGGCCGCGATTCTGCTGCTCCCGTGGGTCGGCATTTCCACCATTCCGGGCCAGGAGCCCGCCGCGTCGATGGGACGTTTCTTCAGCGATACGTTCCAGCGCCGTGTCGGCAGGTCGCTCGAACGCGTGGGCGGCGACCTGCACGTCGCGAGCCTGATCGCGCTCGCGTCGCCGAGCCGCCCGGGCGTCTACGATGCCGCGGCGCCGGCGCGGACGCCGTGGACCAATGAAGCCGACATGCGCCAACGTGGCGCGATCCTGGTGTGGCCGATTGCCGATAGCGTCGGCGCGCCGCCGACCGCGCTACGCGCGCGCTTTCCGGAGCTGGTGGCGGAAGTGCCGCAGACGTTCGAGCGGCCGGTGCAAGGCTGGCTGCCGTCGATCCGAATCGGCTGGGCCGTGATCCGGCCGCAGGCGGCGGCGCGGTAAGCATGTCCCGTATCCCGGGTGCTTGATTTCCTCCCGGAAGAACCCGGGGTCCCGCGTTGCGCAGCAGCTTTGCGCGCTGCAGCGCATGCGGGACACGGCCTTAATGATACGCCTCGCCTTCGGCCACCTTGCCGCGGAACACCCAGTACGACAGCGCCGTGTAGCCGAGGATAAAAGGCAGCAGGATCAACGTGCCGATCAGCATGAACAGCTGCGAGGAGGGGTGCGCGGCGGTGTCCCAGATGGTGAGCGACGGCGGCACCAGATACGGGAAGCTCGACACGACGAGGCCGAGGTAGCCGAGCAGGAACAGCGCGATCGCGGCGAAGAACGGCAGCGCCTCGTGGCCGGTCTCGAGCCAGTGCCAAGCCGCCCAGGCGGTGAGCACGGTCACGATCGGCACCGGCCAGAGATAGAAGATGTTGGGCGTTGAGAACCAGCGCGCAGCGATGGGCTCGAAAGCCAGCGGCGTCCACAGGCTCACCACACCCATCGCGACGAGCACCGCGAGCAGCAGCACTTTGGCCTGTGTGCGCGCGCGGACCGCCACCGGCCCCTCGGTTTTCATCGTCAGCCAGGTGGCGCCGAGCAGTCCGTAGCCGGCAGTCACGCCGATGCCGCAGACCACCGCGAACGGCGTCGCCCAGTCGAACGGTCCGCCGGCGAACGCGCCGTTCTCGACCCTGATGCCCTGGATCATGCCGCCGAGGACCGCGCCTTGCGCCAGCGCCGCCACCAAGGAGCCGCCGCAGAACGCAACGTTCCAATATTTGCGGCTGGTGACCGCGACGTGGCGGAACTCGAACGCGACGCCGCGGAACACCAGTGCCAGCAGCATCAGGATCACCGGCATGTAGAACGCCGGCATGATGACGGCATAGGCCTGCGGGAACGCCACGAACAGGCCGCCGCCGCCGAGCACCAGCCAGGTCTCGTTGCCGTCCCAGAACGGCGCGATCGAACGCATCATCTGGTCGCGCTCGCGCTCGTTTTTGGTGAACGGGAACAATAGTGCTACGCCGAGGTCGAAGCCGTCGAGGATGACGTAGAGCGCGACCGCGCTCCCGATCACGCCGGCCCAGATCAGCGGCAGCCAGAATTCCATGTCGCTCCCCTTGTGTCCCGGACGCGGTGCAACGCAGATCCGGCACCTCAAGAACGCGCTTGTAAGATCCCGAGTCTGCAGGGCAACCGCTACGCGCTGCGCTGCGCCCGGGTTACGCAACTCACATCGGTGCACCCCCTCCTAGCGCCTCGCGAGCGGCGTCGGCGGCCGCCGCGATCGGCCGATTGGCGCCCGCCGGCGACGCCGGTTCGACCAGCCGGCCGGCCGGGCCCTTCTCGATCAGCCGGTTGATGTAGTAGATGCCGGCTGTGAACACGATGCCGTAGACGATCACGAACAGCGCGAGCGTCTGCGCAACCGTCGCCGCCGGCACCGGCGAAATTGCGTCGGCGGTGCGCAGAATGCCGTATACGAGCCAGGGCTGGCGGCCGCTTTCGGTCACCACCCAGCCGGCGATGATCGCCACGAAGCCGATCCACCAGCTGCGCGCTGCCAGCACCAGATACCAGCGGGTCGCAAACAGCCGGCCGCGCCACCACAGGAAGGCGCCGACAAGGCCGGCGGCGATCATCGCGCCCCCGACCGCCAGCATGATCCGGAACGCATAGAACACCGGCCACACCGGCGGACGATCCTGCGGCGGCACGCTGGTCAACCCGGGGAAGAGACCATTCGGGTCGTGCGTCAGCACGATCGAGGCGCCGCGCGGGATCGAAATCGCGAACGCGTTGCGCTCGTTCTTCTCGTCCGGCCAGGCGATGATGTGGAAGTCGCCGGGTTTCGAGCCGTCCCAGTGCGCCTCCATGGCGGCGATCTTGATCGGCTGATGCTTGAGCGTGTTGAGGCCGTGCTGGTCGCCGATGAAAAGCTGTGCCGGCGCGAAGATCGCAAGCAGCCCGATCGCCATCCGCATCATGGTGCGCGCCTCCTCCTCGTGCCGGCTGGCGAGGAGGTAGCGCGCGCCGACCGCCAGCACGCAGAACGCGGTCGTAAGGTAGGCCGCGTTGAGCATGTGGGCGAACCGGTACGGGAAGCTCGGGTTGAAGATGATCGCCAGCCAGTCGACCGGATAGGCGATGCCGCCGCGCACCTCGTGCCCGACGGGCGTCTGCATCCAGGAATTGGCGGCGAGGATCCAGAACGCCGAGAGCGCGGTGCCGACGGCAACGCAGATCGCCGCCGTCAGATAGAGCCAGCGCGGCACGCGGTTGCCGCCGAACAGCAGGATGCCGAGGAACGTCGCCTCGAGAAAGAACGCGGTCAGCACCTCGTAGCCGATCAACGGGCCCATGACGTTGCCGGCCACCACCGAGAAGCGGCTCCAGTTGGTGCCGAACTGGTAGGAGAGCACGATGCCCGACACCACGCCCATGGCAAACGAGACCGCAAAGATCTTGATCCAGAACTGCGCGATGCGGTGGAAGAGTTCGCGTCCGGTGGCGACGCTGATGAGCTCGAGCGTCGCGATATAGGCCGAGAGGCCGATGGTGAAGCTCGGGAAGATGATGTGGAACGCGATCGTGAATGCGAACTGCAGCCGCGCGAGCAGGACGGGATCGAGCTCCATGGGCGGAATCTAAGCCCAGAATTTGGGACGCGCAAACGCTGCCAACCGCTCCGCGCGCCTACCCCGCGCTGCTGCACCCCAAGGGCTTCGGCTGCAGCCACGGATCATCCAATGCGGTGGCAACCAGCGCAGTGTCCATGTACTCGGTGAGCTCCTGCAGCTTGCCGTCGGAGATCCGGCATATCCAGCAATAGCTGTTAGGGCTTACCCGACTTGGTGGTGACGCGACCCTGGCACTCGACGACGACGTACTCTTCTTCGGCAATGAAGCGATGCGCCGTGTTGGTGTATTGATCCGCGAACTGCGCAAACAACGGCCGCAACAGCTCGTCGATCACCGCCCGCTTGCCCTCGTAGGTCCTCGACCATTTGGTCGTGCCAGTCAGGGTCCAGCGGAAATTCTCGGCCAGGCTGCCACGGAACGCTCCGCCGTCGCCTTTTGCCAGCCCGGCAAAAATCTCCTGCATGAGTCGCTTGTTCTCGGCTGCGCTCATGATGTTTCCCCCATGGCTGAGGCGGGTTACCCGAAGGCTAACCCACCGCTCCCCTTCACACGTGACGGATCAGGCGTTGCGTTGATCCACCTTAACCCCGTCAATTGCCGCCGCGCTCGATGCAGGCGGCAAGCCCGGCGCTGCGGTGAACTTCGGAACCGGTGCCGCGGCCGAACGTCCGGTCGATGAAGGCTTCGCACTTGGCCGAGATTTCCGGCGTCGTGCGCACGCCGTACATCATCAGGCTTTCCTGCGGCTGCGTCCGACGCTGCTGCGCGAAGGCCGGCTCGACCGGCAGAAACTGCACCAGGCCGAGCGCCGCGAAGGACATCGCGGCGAGCTGTTGTCCGGTATTGGTCATGTTCGTCTCCTCAAGATCAATGTCGATTGGTGCGGCCAACGGCTCGCCCCATCCGCCAGTGATTTGAGGATTGCGCCCCGATTGCATAATCGCGGCGCAACGGAATGGCTTGTTCGCCACAGCCGAAGAATGCGGCCCGACTGTGCGGACGCGCAAAGCGGTCGCGAAGAATCAGCCGGTGGCTGCTGCTGCGTGGCCGTCGGCTTTGACGTTGCGCCCGATCGTCGCGCCACGCGCCTTGCCGTTGCCATTCGCATGCCGGCGCACGAACGAGACGAACGCCTGCAGCGGGGCCGGGACCTGGCGGCGGCCCGAATAGTACAGAAACACGCCCGATTTGGTCAGCGACCAATCGTCGAGCAGGCGCACCAGCCGCCCCTGATCCAGATAAGGGCAGATGAATGCATCGGGCAGGTAGGCGACGCCGGCGCCGTCGCGCGCCGCGACCAGGGCGAGCATCAGATCGTCGACGATGAGGTCTCCTTCGACCGCCACTTCGAGCCGCTCGTCGCCGCGCTCGAAACGCCATGGATGCAGAACGCCATCCCAGCTCCAACGATGACGAATGCAATTGTGCTCGCGCAGATCGTCAGGGTGGGCCGGTGCCGGATGCTTCTCCAGATACTCCCTCGAGGCCACTGCGACCATGCGATAGCTGTCGGCCAGCCGCACGGCGATCATGTCCTGCTCGATCAGCTCGCCGATGCGTACGCCCGCATCGAACCCGCCCTTGACGATGTCCTGGCGCGAATCGTCGGTGGTGATCTCGACCGTGATCGCAGGATGCGCAGCAAGGAACGGACTGAGCAGGGGAGCGATGATGTGCAGCGAAGCGGGGCGCGAAACGCACAGTCGCAGCGTGCCCATCGGCGTGTCGCGATAGGCGTTGACCGTCTCCATCGCCTTGCCGATGCCGTCGAGGGCCGGCTGCAGCTCCGCGAGCAGCCGCTCGCCCGCCTCAGTGGTCGCGACGCTGCGCGTGGTGCGGTTGAGCAGTCGAATCCCCAACCGATCCTCCAGCGCCCGGATGGTCTGGCTCAATGTCGACGGTGCGATACCAAGATTGGCCGCGGCGCGCGTGAAATTGCGCTGCTCGGCGACCGCGACGAAAGCCGTCAGTTCTGCAAATTCAGGTCCACGCATTATTCGCCCTCGTCCAAAACGCCATTCCCGCGGCGGCAGGTAATCATGCACCCGGCTCCACACCATATGGCGGCTGTTCGATTGAACCGCTAGGTGCGCGAACAGCGCCAGCGCGTGACGGTCGAAACGACGAATCTGCCGCGGCTTATGCGGGGGTTCAAATTGTTGTGAAAGGAACGATAACATGTTCAACAAAACAAGAATGGCGCTGGCGGCTGCGCTTGTTTTTGGCAGCGCGTCGGCGGTGGCGGCGGGCGAGGGCTCGCCGGACCTCAGCTACCCGCGGGGCTATGACAAGAGCGCTTCAGTGCCGCGACGCACGGCGCCGGTTGCCTGGCAGGGAGCGCGCGGCCACGTGCTGGAGAATTACGGCTGGGCGCCGCAGCTCAACGAGCGTGCCTACACGGCCGAAGAGAAGGTGCTGTTCGATCGCGCGACCGGCAGCCCGGATCACAACTGACCCGAGCACGCGCTCTCGCCACGCTTCCGCTCAAAAGCGGGGGTACACAATAAACGATCGCCGCGCGAACAGATGCGCGGCGATCGCGTCTACAACATCGTTCGCTTTTTCGAACGAAGCTTAGGAAGCGTGGACGCCTGCCGCGCGTTGAAAGATCGCGCTCCACGGCCGCGATTTGTCCGGCGACCGCGCCTCATGCTAGCCTTGCGGGCAAAGATAATGAACGAAAGATTTCCGGGGGGAATGTGCGGCGCGGACGGCAGATCGCGTGCGTTTGCCTGTTGGGCATCTTCCTGGCCGCCCTCATAACTTCGCTCGACTACTCGCTCACCGATGCGCTCGGCCCCGGCCCCGGCTTCTTTCCGTTCTGGCTGAGCCTGATCGGCGCCGTGCTCACGGCTGGCATCCTGGTGCAGGAAGCGCGCGAGCCCGATCCCGGCCCGCTCGAGTGGCCGCAGGGCCCGGCAGCCCTTCAGGCCGCGGCCGTTCCGGTCGCGCTTGCGGCCGCGGCCGCGCTGATCGAGCCGCTCGGTTACCGGCCGACCATGCTGATCTTCATCGCCGGCCTGTTGCCGGTGCTCGGCGCGCGCTCGCCCGTCGGCATCATGCTCACCGCGCTCGCCGGCAGCTTCGGCGTGTTCCACGTCTTTTATTACTGGCTCAAGGTGCCGCTGCCGCTCGGCACGCTCGGCTTGTGAAGCGGGCCGACCATGGACACGCTGCAGCACCTTCTGACTGGCCTGGCGGCGGCGGCGAGCCTGCAGAACTTGAGCTTCGCGCTCATCGGCTGCATTCTCGGCACGCTGATCGGCGTGCTGCCCGGACTCGGGCCGGCGGCCGGCACGGCTATCCTGATCCCACTCACCTTTACGCTCGACCCGATCGGCGCGCTAATCATGCTCAGCGCCATCTATTACGGTGCCATGTATGGCGGCACCATCACGTCGGTGCTGATCAATGTACCGGGAGAAGCCGCCTCGGTCGTCACCTGCTTCGACGGTTACCAGATGGCGAAGCAGGGCCGCGGCGGCACCGCGCTCGGGATCGCCGCCATCGGCTCGTTCGTCGGCGGCATCGCCGCAACCCTCGCGCTGATCGTGGTGGCGCCACCGCTCGCCCGCGTCGCGCTCTCGTTCGGCCCTCCGGAATTCTTCGCGCTGATGCTGGTCGGCCTAGCCCTGATCACCGGGTTGTCCGGACAGTCGCTGCTGCCCGCGCTGGTGATGGCGGTGCTCGGCCTGCTGGTCGCGCTGGTCGGTATCGACCCGGTGCGCGGCGCGCCTCGCTTCACCTTCGGGGTGCCGAGCCTCTATGACGGCGTCGGCTTCATACCCGTGGTGATGGGGCTGTTCGGGGTCGCCGAGATCCTGCTCACGATCGAGAAACCCTATCGCCAGGTGATCAAGACCAATCTGTCCTCGCTGCTGCCGTCGCGCCCGGAGTGGCGGCGCGCGCTTGGTGCCATTGGGCGCGGCACCGGCATTGGGTTCTTCCTGGGACTGATTCCCGGCGTGGGCTCAATCATCCCGACCTTCGTGGCCTATGTGTTCGAGAAGCGGATCTCGAAAACGCCGGAACAATTCGGCCAAGGGGCAATCGAAGGCGTGGCGGCGCCGGAGACCGCCAACAACGCCTATGCCAACGCCGCGATGATCCCGCTGCTCACGCTCGGCATCCCTTCGTCGCCGACGATCGCGGTGCTGATGGGCGCCTTCATCATCAATGGGCTGACGCCGGGGCCGTTCCTGTTCAAGGAGCGTCCCGACCTGGTCTGGGCGGTGATCGCGAGCTTCATGATCGGCAATGTGCTGCTGCTGGTGCTCAACCTGCCGTTCGTCGGATTGTGGGCCCGCCTCCTGCACCTGCCCTACCAATACGTGTGCGTCGGCACGCTGTTGTTCTGCGTGATCGGCGCCTATTCGCTGCAGCAAAGCGTGTTCGACGTCGGCGTCATGATCGCTTGCGGCATCATCGGCTACGGCCTGCGCAAGGTCGATTTGCCGATCGCGCCGCTGGTGCTCGGGCTGATCCTGGGGCCGTTCATCGAGAAATCATTGCGCACGTCGCTCGAAATGTCGGGCGGCGACTTTTCGATCTTCTTTACCCGGCCGCTCTGCCTGGGGCTGCTGGTGATCGCCGCCGCCGTGCTGGCGGCTTCCATGCTGCGGCTGCCACCGCCGCAGCTGCGCGAGTCCAATCCGTGAAGCCAGAACCAACCAGGGAGGAACGTCAGATGTATCGCATCTTCACCGCCGCCGCCTTGGCGGTCGCCGCCGCGACCGGCAACGCCGGCGCCCAGGACTTCCCCAACAAGCCGGTGCAGCTCATGGTGGCGTTCCCGGCCGGCGGGTCGACCGACATCGGCGCGCGCATCGTCGCCTCGATCGCCGAGAAGGCGCTCGGTCAGCCGATCGTGGTCGTCAACAAGGGCGGGGCCGGCGGGCAAGTCGGCTGGACCGAGATGGTGCGCCAGCGCCCGGACGGCCATTACATCGGCTACATCAACCTGCCGGCCACCAACACCGTCATTCTCGATCCCGATCGCAAGGCGATCTTCACCGAGAAGGACTTCACCCCGATCATCAACCACGTGCTCGATCCGGGCGTGATCTGGGTCAAGGCGGACAGCCAGTACAAGACCGTGCAGGATTTGATCGACGCCGCCAAGAAGGCGCCCAACACGCTGCGCGCCGCCACCACCGGCATCCTCTCCGACGACCATCTCGCAATCCTGATGACCGAGGAGGCCGCCCCCGGCGCAGTGTTCCGCCTGGTGCACCTCGAAGGCGGCGCGGCCCAGTTCAAGGAGCTGATGGCCGGCAACATCGACGTCGCCTTCGACAACGTCGGCAGCATCGTGCCGCGCGTGCGCTCGGGCGAGGTGCGCGCGCTGGCCGTGATGGACGACGCGCGCTCGAAATTCCTGCCCGACGTGCCGACGATGAAGGAGCTCGGCTATCCGACGGTGATGTCGAACTCCACCCGCGGCATCGCGGGGCCGAAGGGGATGCCGGCGGCGGTGGTGGGGAAGCTGCGCGAAGTGCTCAAGAAGGCGATGGATGATCCCGAGCACGTCAGCAAGCTCGAGAGCCAGGGTCTCGCCATCAAGGTCATGATCGGCGACGAATACGAGAAGTACTTCGCCGACACCCACGCCAAGGCCAAGAAGTACACCGACTGGGCAAAGAACCGCCCGCAGAAGTGAGCATCATCCCTCCCCTGAGTTCGGGAGGGTGGCTCTCTGTGAGCGTGAGCGAACGAGGAGCCGGGTGGGGTCAGTATCGCACTCTCAGCCGGCCTCGCTTCGCGCGGCCACCCTCGCCCGCAAGCGGGGGAGGGATAAGCGCGCCTAGCCGCCACCGGATCCGGACGCATGTTCGCGATCTCGGGCGGTCGCACAGTCATCTCGGGTCGCTTCGCATACCCGGAAGGAGCGGACACGTGCCTATGGCCGGCTGTGCGCTCCACCGAGACCTGACGACGCATACGGCTCGTCTGCATAGACAATGATGCCGCCCACCATCGTGAGCAGGGACTTGATCGTTCCTATCTCTTCGACCGGCACGGTGAGGTAATCCTTGTCCAGGACCGCCAGATCGGCGAGCTTGCCCACGGCGAGCTCGCCGCGGTCGCCTTCGTCGAACGCAAACCACGCGCTCCCGGTGGTGTAGAGGCGCAGAGCCTCCAGACGGCTCACCGAGTTTTCCGGTGTCCGCATCGCCAAGCCCGCCACGGTCGTCCCATGCATCATCCACTGCAGCGAAACGAAAGGATTGAACCACATCACCCGATGTGCGTCGGTGCCGGCACCGACCGGGATGCCCATGCGAAGCGCGTCGGGGATGCGAGGTGACAACCGAGCGAGCTCGAGCCCGCGCTGCGCAAGAAAGGCTTCGCCGCGAAAGAACAGGGCGTTCTGCACCAGCCAGCCGACGCCAAGCGCCCGCATGCGCTGGAGGCTCTGAGGAGAGGCGTCATTGAGATGCGCGATCGACCAGCGCAGCCGTGCGAGCGGATGCTCCGACGCGATGCGCTCCAGCACGTCGAGCAGGTGATGCACGGAACGCTCGTTATGCCAGTGGAATGTCGCGGTCATATCGCGAGACACGGCCCAGCGTAGGACGTTGTAAAGCTGCTCCTTCTGCGCCTCGGACGGAGTGTCATTGTTGTACATGCCCCAGGTCACATTCTCTCCGATGCCATTGAAGCGCAGCCAGTCGTCGCCGAAGCGCATGGGCATCATCGCGAGGATTGCAGCAAAGTCGTCGGGCTCGTGATCGCGCCGGGGCGCGCACACGCTGTAGCGCACCCGGACCGTCAGCCCGCCCTCGCGCCAGAGCGCGAACAGTGGTTGGTACTCGGTGATCGGCAGGTTGTAGCCGCCCGGGTCGATCACGCCCGTGAGACCGACGGCATTGAGTGCGCGAAAGAAGGCCCGGGTTCCCTCGACCTTCTGGGCGAAAGCCGGCCGCGGGAGCAGGTCGAACAAGTCACTGATGGCCCGGTTGTCGCCGATCAACCAACCCGTCGGCCGACCGGCCGCGTCGCGTTCGACCGAAAGCCGGCTGGCAAGCGACTGATGGTTGGCAATGCCGAGCGCCTCATATCCCCCGGGGCTCAGCAGGACCCGACCATAGAGGAGTTGCACATAGACGAGGTGCCGAGGCGCTGCCGCAGTGAGCTCGGCCTGCGTGAGCAGGCGGTCCTCCGCGAACTGCCGCTCGGTCCACCCTCCGGCAACGACGAGCCAGGAACCCGCCGGTGTGTTCCGAGCCTTCTGGCGTACCCGGTCGAGCGCCTCGGCGAGCGACCGGACGCCGATCCAATGCACCTCGGTGTTGAAGGTGAGCCCTGCGCGAATGGCGTGGATGTGCGAATCGACAAGGCCTGGGATCACCGTTCGGCCATCCAAATCGACGACCTGGGTTCCGGATCCTTGATGCGCCCGGACGTCAGTCGAGCGGCCCACGGCCACGATACGCCCGTGGCTGATGGCCAGTGCCTCGGCCGGGCCACCGTCGTAGACGATCACCTTCCCATTCACGAGAATGGTTTCTGCGCCGTCGGCTTGCGCGGCGCCGACCAAGCCGAGAAGACCGAAGACGAAGGCGGCGAACGGCCTCACGGCCGGCCTAGAGGCGCTGTAGAGTGCAACTGGTCTCGATATTCATAGTGCCGGCTTGGTTGCGGCGGATGACCCGAACTTGCTTATAGCCATCCTTTTCGCAGAGCACTTCGACATCGTCAGGCCGAACCTCTGCGCTGATGTGGCTGCGGTAAAGACCCAGTGTAGTGGCCTTGACGATAACCGGCTCTCCCGTCTTCGGACGCAGCACGACGCGCGCCTCAGCGACGGCTGAGCCGCGCGTGTCGCGTACGAACCCGAAATAGACCGGGCCTTTACCCTCCTTGTCGTTGGTAGGGTCATAATCGTCGCCGCCGGCGAGTGCTTGACCGCCGCAGAGCATTGCCCCCGCCGCTATCGCCAGGATTTTCAATCCGAAACGCATGGTCGAGCTCCGATGAAGCAAGTGTGGCCTGGTCGGCGTGTTACTCCCATCGCCAGTAGAACCGCAGCCCATAGATCAGAATCGGGATGGCCGCGAGAGCGGTGGCCCATACCAGCGCCAACGGAATCCTGCGCGTCGTCGATTCCGGCAACCTGGTGGCAATCAAGCCCAGTACGGCGCTGCCCAGCAACGTTCCTAAGGTCCAGCCGTACCAGTGCATCGCGGGACCTTGGTCCCTGACCGACGGCGCCCATCCCAAGTCGAACTTGTTCGTCGCCGGGTGGTAGGTGAACAAGGGCCAGTTCGCCATTTCGAAGATAACGTACAGCACGGGAGCGGCAATCGCGAAGACGGTCGCAAAGGTCCTGAATGCGGACGAGGAGGCGAGCGCGGAGCGCGTTCGCGCAGAGGATGTCACTGTCGTCGTGCTCATGAGCCGAACCCCCGGACGTTGTTCAAGATGTGCCCGACAAGGAAGCTGTACCAGCATAGTCCCGCCAGGGTCACCGTCACCCACTTCCTGGGGCTGTCATATTCGACCGCCCGGGCGTTCTTCCAGAAATACCAATAAATGGGGAGCAGTCCGAGCCCGATCGTCGCGACATGTTCCTTGAGCTCGAACACCCCTTGGGTCTTCCAGAAGCCCTCCTGCTCGATGGGGATGCGGACGTAGATGCGATACTTGGCGTAGATCCAGCCGCCCAAAACGAAGGTCGCGATCCACAGGACGCAAACCGCCGTCGCGTATCCTGCTCCTCGTACCGCCCGAAAACGGGTGACGAATCCCGCGTCGCCGATCACTTGCCGGACCGGCAGCAGCACCGCCATGGCTTGGTGTGTCAGCGCACCGAGCAACGCCACCGCCAGCAGCGCGTGAGCCAGGAAGAGGATGGTCCAGAACGTGTTCACTGATATGTAATCGAACAAAAAATCCATGCTCCCCTCGTGACCTTCGCGTCGTTCTTGCGGCGGACGGCGCTCCGTCAGCGTAACATGCGCTAGGTCGGACTGGGGAGAGGGACTTGGCTGGCCTCGCGGCACGTGAGCGGATTTGCCGCGCCAACGTGAAAGCCCAGGCTGGCAGCGACCCGCGCGGACGCGGAGCATTCCTGCGCCTTTGATATTGCGCACGGTTCGGCGGCAGGCGTAGTCTTTGCCAGTTTGCGCGCCAACGGCGAATGATTGCTCAGGACAGGGAGAATGCACCATGGGAATGAACCACGTTAGGGGATTCCTCCTGTCCGCTGCCGCTACCGCTTTGATCGCGTTCGCGGCACCGCCGGTCGGCGCGCAGCAAACGGCCGCAACCGAGGTGGCGATCGACAATGATGACATCGGCGGCGTCGTGCGCGGGCCGAACGGTCCCGAGGCCGGCGTTTGGGTCATCGCCGAAACGCACGATCTCGGTGTGCGCTACATCAAGATTGTCGTTACCGACGATCAAGGCCGCTATCTGGTGCCCGACCTCCCGCAAGCCAACTACGACGTCTGGGTGCGCGGTTACGGCTTGGTGGACAGCCCGAAAGTGAAGTCGGAGCCCGGCAAGCAGCTCAACCTGACTGCCGTGCCTGCGCCGGACGAGAAGGCGGCCGCGCATTATTATCCGGCTATCTACTGGTACTCCATGCTGGAGATCCCGGCTGCCAACCAGTTCGGGCCCAACAATGAGCTGGGCATTCCGGAGAAGATCCAGCAGTCCGACTGGCTCAACGCCATGAAGAACAACGGATGCGTTGGTTGTCACCAGCTCGGGCAGTTGTCGACGCGGACGATCCCGAAATTTCACGTGGATGGGGCCAAGAGCCACGAGGAAGCCTGGGTGCGGCGCACTCAGGCGGGCCAGTCCGGCGAGCAGATGACCAACCAGTTGGCGGGCGCCCTCGGCAGCGCGTCCTACAAGTTCCTCGCCCAGTGGACGGAGCGGATTGACAAGGGCGAGCTGCCATTCGCGAAGCCGACGCGGCCTGAGGGAGTCGAGCGCAACATCGTCGTGACGCTGCGCGATTGGCATAATCCGAAACAATACCTGCACGACTTGATCGCCAGTGACCGGCGCTATCCGACCGTGAACGCCTATGGGCCGCTCTACGGCCAGTGCGAGCACGCCTGCAATGACATGCCGATCCTGGACCCGGTGAAGAATGTCGCGACCAATTTCGTCCTGCCGACCACGGCCGACATGCCGCTGGCACTCGGGCCTGGCAACGCGGGAGCGGTCAAGATTCTCGGGCCGTCGGCGTATTGGGGCGAGGAAATCATCTGGGACAGCAAGGCGAACAACCACAACTCGATGTTCGACCGGAAGGGCCGCCTATGGCTGGCGGCGACCGGCCACAAGCCGGACAATCCGGACTTCTGCAAGAAAGGCTCGAAGCATCCGTCGGCGGTAGAATTCCCACTCAACAGCACCAACCGTCGCGTGACCATGTACGACCCGAAGACCGGCAAGTACACCGCGTACCAGACCTGCTTCGGCTCGCATCATCTGCAGTTCGGCTACGACCAGAACGAAACTCTGTGGATGTCGACCGGCGGCGGCGGCGGCAACGTCGGCTGGATCAACACCAAGATGTTGGACGAGACCGGCGACATCGAGAGGTCTCAAGGGTGGACCGCGATCGTGCTCGACACGAACGGCAACGGCCAGCGCGACGAATACACCGAGCCTGGCCAAGCGCAGGACCCGAACAAGGACATGCGTATCGGGCCGACATTCTACGCGGTAATGCCGAGCCCGGTCGACGGCTCGATTTGGGGCACGCTGCGCGGCAGCCCGGGCGCGGTCGTTCGCATCGATCCCGGCAAGAACCCGCATAGGGCGCTGGCCGAGATGTATAGAGTGCCAATGCCGGGCTTCGGCGTGCGCGGGGGTGATATCGACAAGCAGGGCCGCGTATGGGTGTCACTGGCCAGCGGCCACATGGGCGTTTTCGATCGCCGTCTGTGCAAAGGCCCGCTCAACGGCCCGAAGGCGACCGGCGATCATTGCCCCGAGGGCTGGGCATTCCACCGGTACCCGGGCCCCGGCTTCAAAGGCATCGGCGAGAACAGCGCCGAGGCGAGCTACTACACGTGGGTCGATCACCACAACACCTTCGGCCTTGGCGACGACATCCCGATGTCGACCGCCAATCTGATGGACGGGTTGGTCGCCCTCAACAAGGACGGCAAGATGGTGTCGATGCGCGTTCCGTATCCGCTCGGCTTCTACGCCAAAGGCTTCGACGGCCGCATCGACGATCCGAGCGCGGGATGGAAAGGTCGCGGGTTGTGGGCCGCCAATGGCGACCGCACGCCCTGGCTGATCGAAGGTGGCAAAGGCACGAAGCCCTTGGCAGCGCACTTCCAGTTGAGGCCTGATGCACTGGCGAAATAAGGGAGCGAAAATAGTCTGTGCTGAGGGTGGTGCGTCAGTTTGAAATCTGCGGCGTTCGGTCCCGCTTGACCACCGGTCGCACTCGTTTTCCCGCTCCCCAACACCGTTACACCAGCCTGACGTTCTTCAGCGGCAGGCTGCGCACCGGCTTGCCGGTCGCGGCGTAGATGGCGTTGAGCACCGCCGGCGCCACCACGCAGATCGTCGGCTCGCCCACGCCACCCCAGAAGTCGTGCGACGGGACGATCACGGTTTCGACCTTCGGCATCTCGGCCAGCCGCAACAGCTCGTAGCTGTCGAAGTTGAGGCTGGTCATGCGCCCGTCCTTGACCGGACATTCGCCATAGAGGGTGGCCGAAAGCCCGTATGCAACCGAGCCCTCGACCTGCGCGGCGACCTGACCCGGGTTGACCACGTGGCCGCAATCGAGCGCCAGCACCATCCGATGGACCTTGACCTTGCCTTGCGGGCTCACCGACACCTCGGCGACCGCGGCCGAGTAGCTGCCGTAGCCCATGAACTGCGCGATGCCGCGATGCACGCCGGCCGGCAGCGGCTTGCCCCAGTCGCCCTTCTCGGCGGCGGCATTGAGCACCGCCAGGTGCTTGGGGTGCTTGGTCATCAGCGCGCGCCGGAACGCCAGCGGGTCCTTGCCGGCCGCGCGCGCCAGCTCGTCCATGAAGCATTCGATGTAGACGCCGTTCTGGTTGGTGTTGACCCCGCGCCACGGCCCGACCGGCACGTGCGTATTGCGCATCGCGTATTCAATCAGCAAATTCGGCACGCTATAGCCGAACTGCGCATCGCCGGGCTCGGCCCACATGCCCTGCAGCTGTCGGCGATCCTTGCCGCCGACGATCCCGCCGGGGTTCAGGGTGGCGTTGATCGATTGCCCGGAAACGCGAACCTGCAGCCCGACCAGATTGCCATCGGCGTCGAGGCCGCCGGCGAGCCGGCATTGCGAGATCGGCCGATAGAAGTCGTGCGCCTGATCTTCCTCGCGGCTCCAGATCAGCTTGATCGGAGTGCCCGGGAATTCTTTGGCGATGGCAACCGCCTGGTGGACATAGTCCTGCAGGCCGCCGCGCCGGCCGAAGCCGCCTCCGAGGTCGTGGCGATAGACCTCGCATTTCGCGAGCGGCAGGCCGGAGGCCTCCGACAGCGCCGCGAGCGAGGCTTCGGCATTCTGGCTGGCGACCCAAACCTCCGCCCTGTCGGCCGACAGCCTGACGGTGGCGTTCATCACCTCCATGCAGGCGTGCGCCAGGAACGGCGTGGAATAGACCGCCTCAACTTTCTTGGCCGCGCCCGCGATCGTGCCCGGCGCGTCGCCGTTCTGGCGGTCGCCGTTGGTCGCGCTCGCGGTCAGGCCATCCTTGAGGTGCTCGGCGATGGTCGCACTCGACACCTTGGCGTTCTCGCCTTCCTCCCAGACGATCGGCAGCGCATCGAGCGCGGTCTTTGCCCGCCACCAGGTGTCGGCGACGACCGCAACCGCACTGTCCTTCACCTTCACCACGCGGCGGACGCCCGGCAGGCCGGTGATCCTCGATTCGTCGTAGCTCTTGAGCTTGCCGCCGAAAACCGGGCAATCCTTGATCGCGGCGTTGAGCATGCCGGGCAGCCGAACGTCGATGGCGTAGACCTTGGATCCGTTGAGCTTGTCGGCGGTATCGAGCCGCTTCATCGGCTTGCCGGCGATCTTCCAATCCTTCGGATCCTTGAGCACGATGCTCTTCGGGTCGGGCGCCGTCAGCTTGGCAGCCGCTGCCGCGACCTTGCCGTAGCTGGTCGAGCGGTTGGAGGCAGCGTGCGTGATCACGCCGTCGGACACCGCGAGTTCGCCGACCGGCACCCCCCATTCATTTGCCGCCGCCTGCATGAGCATGAGGCGCGCCACCGCGCCGCCGCGGCGAACGTAATCCTGCGAGCCGCGGATGCCGCGGCTGCCCCCGGTCGACATGTCGCCCCATACACGCTGGCGCGCGAGATTCTGCCCGGCCGTGATCGATTCGGTCGTGACCTTGCTCCAGTCGCATTGCAGCTCCTCGGCGACGAGTTGGGCGAGGCCGGTCAACGTGCCCTGCCCCATCTCCGAGCGCGCGATGCGGATGACGCAGCTGTCGTCGGGCTTGATCACCACCCAGGCATTGACCTCCGTGCCGACGGCCGCGCCTTGGGCCGCAACGGGATCGGCGCCGAAGGGAAGATGGAAGCTGAGTGCCAGCCCGCCGCCGGCGGCGGCCGAGGCGACCATGAACTTGCGGCGTGAAAGCCTGGCGGCGGCGCCGCCGATCGTCTGTGTCACGGCAACCCTCCTCAGGTCCTGGAGATGTCGCGGGCCGCAAGGTGCACGGCCGCACGCACGCGCTGGTAGGTGCCGCATCGGCAGATGTTGGTCATCACCTCGTCGATGTCGGCATCAGTCGGCTGCGGCGTCTTCCGCAGCAGCGCCGCGGCTGCCATGATCTGTCCCGATTGACAGTACCCGCACTGCGGCACGTCGAGGGCCGCCCACGCCTTCTGCACCGGGTGCGAAGAGGTAGCCGACAGCCCCTCGATGGTGACAATCCGGTCGATCTCCTTCACGTCGCCGACGCGGATCGCGCAGGAACGGGCAACCTCGTCGTTGAGGTGCACCGAGCAGGCGCCGCATTGCGCGACCCCGCAGCCGTACTTCGTGCCGGTGAGACCGACCTGCTCGCGGATCACCCACAGCAGCGGGGTGTCGGCTTCAACCTCGACGTCACGGATCGCGGCATTGATGTTGAGCTTAGCCATGAGGGTTCCTTGCAAGCGTTGCTACGGGGGCCGCGTCTTGTTGTGCTTCTTGCCGGCGCCGGCAGGCGAGGACGGAATGAGTAAGGGCCTGCCCGGCGGGGTGGAACCATAGCGCATGCACCGGGGGGCCGCCTATGGCAGCCCAGCGGCATGGCCGGCGTCGTCACGCATAGTTGAAGGCGCCGGTGGACAACTCGGACGGCGAGCGGGAATGGCGAACCGGCAGCCGCTATGGTTCGGTCGCGTCACCTGTTCCCGCCTGCGATCGGAGGAAACACCGGGGGGCACGCATGACCGAGAGCACCGCGCCGACCGCGCCACGGTCCTTGCTCGACCGCTATTTCGGGCTGAGCGAGCACGGCACCACGCCGCGCACAGAGATGGTCGCCGGCGTGACCACGTTCCTGACCATGGCCTACATCATTTTCGTCAACCCGACGATCCTGGCCAATGCCGGCATGGACCGGGGCGCCGTGTTCGTCGCCACCTGCGTGGCGGCGGCGGTCTCCACCCTGGCGATGGGGCTCTATGCCAACTATCCGATCGCGCTCGCGCCCGGCATGGGGCTCAACGCGTTCTTCGCCTTCACGGTCGTGATCACCTACAAGTACACTTGGCAGCAGGCGCTCGCCGCCGTGTTCCTCTCCGGCGTGCTGTTCTTCCTGATCTCGGTGTTTCCGATCCGACAGTACGTGGTCGAGTCGATCCCCCATAATCTCAAGCTCGCGATCTCGGCGGGCGTCGGGCTGTTCCTCGGCATCATCGCGCTGCAAACGTCGGGCCTGGTGGTCGATCATCCGGCGACGTTGGTGACGCTCGGCGACATGAAGAAGCCTGCCGCCATCCTGGCGATCCTCGGCTTCGTGCTGATCGTTGCACTCAATCACCGCAACATTATCGGAGGCACGCTGATCGGCATCCTGGTGGTCGCGCTGATCGGCATCCCGTTCGGGCTCACGCAGTACCAGGGGATCGTGTCGCTGCCGCCGTCGCTTGGACCGACCTTCCTGCAGATGGATTTCTCGCGCGCGTTCGAGCTTACGTTCCTGATCGTCGTGTTCACGATCCTGTTGATCGACGTATTCGACAATGCCGGCACCTTGATCGGGGTCACCCACCGCACCGGGCTGATGGTCGACGGCAAGCTGCCGCGCATGCGAGAGGCGCTGATCGCCGACAGCTTCGCCGCCATGTTCGGCGCCGCGATCGGCACCTCCACGACCACCAGCTATATCGAAAGCGCAGCCGGCGTCTCCGCCGGCGGCCGCACCGGACTGACCGCGGTCGTGGTCGCCATCCTGTTCCTGTGCGCGCTGTTTTTCGCGCCGCTCGCCGGCATGATCCCGGCCTATGCGTCAGCCGCTGCCCTGCTCTTCGTCGCTTGCATGATGGCGCGGGGGCTGGCGGAACTCTCCTGGGACGACTTGACCGAATACGCCCCCGCGGTCGTCACCGCCATCACGATGCCGCTGACCTATTCGATCGCGACCGGCATCGGGCTCGGTTTCATCACCTACGCGGTGATCAAGATCCTTTCCGGTCGGGTCGCCGAGGCCTCTCCCGCCGTCGTGGTCTTGGCGATTCTGTTCGCCGTCAAGTTCGCGGTCGCGGGGTAGCTCGGATAGCGCTCGGCCGCCACCCTTCCCTCCGCGGGAGGGTAGCGCGCCTCAAGCGCGGCAGCCTGCTATCAGCCGCCGCGCCTCTCGCTCTTCGCGAGGCTCTCGGCGAATTCCACGAACGCCGTCCGCAGCTCCCGGCCCGGGAACCGGTCGTACGCCCTGATCAAGCGCAGCGCCCCGGGGGCAGCGAGGAACTCGCGCGACTTGTTGCCGGTCGCCACGCCGGCCTTGGTCTCGCGCGCAAAGAAGAATGTCGGCGGCACCTCCAGCGCCTCGGCGATCCGCGTCAGCCGGCCGATCGAGATGCGATTGGTGCCGTTCTCGTATTTCTGCACCTGCTGGAACGTGACGCCTATGCGCTCCGCCAGGTCCGACTGACTGAGCCGCAATTGTTGTCGCTGTGCGCGCACCAGGCGCCCGATTTCGGCGTCCCGCGCATCAACCGATCTCGGATGCTGGGTGGTGGCGTTTTTCGCTCCGCTCATGTCGATGCCTGCTGTGCACTCTAGGTGATCACGTCGATTCGTCGTGATTTACCATTTACCATTCCGGTCGATTGAAGGGAGCCCCGCCCTTCTACTACCGACTGTAGCCTTCGAGGGCGCCCGAAAAACGAGCATCGTTGCACTTAAACGCAATCCTGGATTTCCGCGTTCCGGCCTCCGCGCGCGCGGGGCTCCCCGGAACAGCACCCTCGAGCCTTGCGCCGGGCGGTGCGGCATGATAGGCGCCCCGGCGTTTCGGGCTGACGACAACCGCCCGGTCAGCTGCTGCCGCGCAGCCAAGCGTTGTCTCGCTCCGCACCCGGAGGTGAGACATGCTGGATGGCCGTGCCCCTCGCCCAGGCCCGATCTTTTTCATCAACATGGCCCGCGCGTTCGGCGACGGGTTCGCCGCCATCATTCTCCCGGTCTACCTTTCGGCCATCGGCTTCGGCCCCGTCGCGATCGGGATGGTCGCGACCGCCGCCCTCTTGGGGTCGGAGCTGCTGACGCTTGCGGTCGGCGCGCTGGCGCGCGGCCGGGAGCTGCGCACGCTGCTGCTCGCAGGCGCGCTGCTGATGGCCGCGACCGGGCTGGCGCTGCCCGCCTTCGAACAGATCGCGGTCATCGCGGTCGTGGCGTTCGTCGGCACGGTCAACCCTTCCGGCGGCGACGTCGGCATGCTGGTGCCGCTCGAACACGCCGCGCTGGCGCAAGGCGTCGCGCACGAGCAGCGCACCAGAACGTTCGCGCGCTACAGCCTGATCGGCGCCATGGCGACCGCCGCCGGCGCGCTCGCCTCGGCGCTTCCCGACCTTCTGGTTGCGCGCGGCATGAGCCAGGTCGATGCGCTCAAGGCGATGTTCTTCGGCTATGCCGGCCTGGGCCTTGCCGCCGCGCTGCTCTATGCGCGGATCCCGTGCAAGGCAGCGGAGCCGGCGGCGACGGCGCCGCCGCCGCTCGGTCCCTCGCGCACGATCGTGTTCAAGCTGGCGGCACTGTTCTCGATCGACGCGTTCGCCGGCGGCTTCGTGGTGCAGTCGCTGCTGGCGCTCTGGCTGTTCGCGCGCTTCGAGCTGTCGCTGGTGCAGGCCGGCGTATTCTTCTTCTGGTCGAGCACGCTTGCCGCCCTCTCCTACCCGGTCGCCGCCTGGCTCGCCAATCGGATCGGGCTCGTCAACACCATGGTGTTCACCCATATCCCGTCGAGCGTCTGCCTGATCGCCGCCGCCTTCGCGCCCGACCTCGTCTCGGCGCTAGTCCTGCTCTCCGTGCGCGCCGCGCTCTCGCAGATGGACGTGCCGACGCGCACCTCCTACGTCATGGCGGTGGTGACCCCGCCCGAGCAGCCGGCGGCCGCGAGCGTCACCGCGGTGCCGCGCAGCCTTGCCGCGGCCGTCAGCCCGGCATTGGCCGGCGCGCTGCTGGCCGGCCCGTTTCCAGGGCTGCCGCTGGTGATCTGCGGGAGCTTGAAGATCGGGTACGATCTGGCGCTGCTATGGTCGTTCCGGCACATCCGGCCGCCGGAGGAGCGGGCCCTGCCGGGCTGACGACAGGCCGCCGAGCTCTGGCTGCTGCGGGGCGGGGGGCAGGGGCGCGGGTCGGCCCGGATTCCTATATTCTGCCGGACGGACGCCCCGGCCAGGGCGCTCCGACGCGACCACCGGAGTGCGAGATGTCGGATTGTATGCATTGCGAGATCAACGAGCTCGTGCAGAAGCGCATCGAGGGCGACGGCGCCGATATCGCGGAGCTTGCCCAGATGATCGTCGAAAGCCTCGCCGATCTGATCCTGCTCGCCCCGGCGGCGGACCAGTCGAAGCTGATGGCGGACGCGCTCGCCCAGTTCGGACATACATTCCTGGAACGCAGCGGCGCAATCGAGCCCGACCCATCAAGTGCGCGGCACTAGCCGGCGGGCGGAGGCCGACACAAGCAGGAGGGCGATGATGTCGGGCGTACTCCGGTCCTTGGCGATAGCTTCGGCGGCCTCGTGTCCATTCACGTTCACGTCCACGTCCTTGTGAGGAGGTAACCGCAATGGCTGCACTGACCGGCTTCGGCGCATTCGACGACATCCCGGCCGAGCGCATCAGCGACAAGATCACGCGCCGGACGCTTTCTGGCGCGCAAGGCATGATGGTCTGGTGGGAGATGAAAGCCGGCGCGCACGCCGCCGCCCACTCGCACCCGCACGAGCAGCTGGTCTGGATCGTCCGCGGCAAGATGGACTTCCGCATCGGCGACGAACGCCGCGTCATGGGACCAGGCGACGTCGCGGTGATCCCCGGCGGGGTCGAGCATGAGGGCTGGTTCCCGGAGGACTCGCTTGCCCTCGACGTGTTCGCGCCGCCGCGCGAGGATTTTTTGGCCGGCGGTCCGCCGCCCTACATGCGCAAGGGGTGACTTCAGGAGATCGCTCGCTTCGGCGCGACAACCACGTCGCGCCGACCTGAACGTGGATCAACCCGCCAACGCCTTCTTGATCGCCAAAAAGTCCCGCCAGGCGTGGCGCTTCTCCAACGGCGAGCGCAGCAGGTAGGCGGGGTGGTAGGTCGGCATGGCGCGGATCTCGCGCGTGCCGGTATGAAAGGTCGCCCAGCGCCCACGCACCCGCCTGATCCCATCGGTGATGCCGAGCAGCGCGGCGGTCGCCGGCTTGCCGAGGCACACCAGCACGTCGGGATCGACCAGCTCGATCTGCCGCCGGATGAAGGGCAGGCAGATGGTCGACTCCTGCGGCGTCGGGTCGCGATTGCCGGGCGGCCGCCACGGGATGACGTTGGCGATGTAGACCGCGGTGCGATCGAGCCCGATCGCCTTGAGCATGCGGTCGAGCAGCCGGCCTGAGGGACCGACGAATGGCAGGCCTTCGAGGTCCTCCTCGCGCCCCGGGGCCTCGCCGACGCACATCAGGCGCGCCTGCGGATTGCCGTCGGCGAATACCAGCTGTTTCGCGGTCAGGCGCAGCGCACAGCCCTCGAAACCCGCCATGATGGCGCGCAGCGCCTCCAGGGTCTCGGCGCTCCTGGCGGCGTCGCGCGCCGCCATCACGGCGACCTCCGCCGAAGCCAGCGTCGTGGCCGAACCTTCGCTGCGCGGCTGGCTTTCGGGCTGTTGGCGCATGGCAGTGGGCGGACGCACCGGCTCCGGACGCATCGGCTCCGCGAGCATCCGCTTTGGACGCGGCGGCGCGGCGGGCGAAGGCAAGAGCGCGGGAGCAGCTTCGCTGTCCGCGAAGCGATCGACGGGGGCTTCGCCCACGAGGTCTTCCACCCCCGTCTCGACATAGAAGCTGAGCAGCTCGCGGGCGGCCTTGGCGCGATCGGGCGTCATCCACGCAGCATAGCACGCACGCCGCCACCGGCTGGATTGCTGCCTGGGCGCAAACGTGGAAAAAACGGCGCTCGATCCCATCGGTGCCGGTGAGTGGCCGCAGGAGGACGCGATGGCCGAGACCGAACTACCCCGGCGCGAAGCGATGGAATTCGACGTGGTGATCGTCGGCGCCGGGCCCGCGGGTCTCTCAGCCGCTCTCCGCCTGAAGCAGCTTGCCCCCGACCTTGCCGTCGTCGTCGTCGAAAAAGGCTCCGAGGTCGGCGCCCACATCCTGTCCGGCGCCGTGATCGACCCGGTCGGCCTCGACCGGCTGCTGCCGGAATGGCGCTCCGAGGACACCCCGATCAAGACGCCGGTGACCGACGACCGCTTCTATTGGCTCGGACCCGCGGGCTCGATTCGGCTGCCGAACTTGATGATGCCGCCGCTCATGAACAACCACGGCAACTTCATCGTCTCGCTCGGCGATGTGTGCCGCTGGCTCGCCGGCAAGGCCGAGGCGCTCGGCGTCGAAATCTACCCGGGGTTCGCCGCCGCGGAAGTGCTCTACGGCGCCGACGGCGAGGTCACCGGCGTAGCGACCGGAGACATGGGCATCGGCCGCAACGGTCAGCGCAAGGACACGTTCACGCGCGGCATGGAGCTGCGGGCGAAGTACACGCTGTTCGCCGAGGGTGCGCGCGGCAGCCTGACCAAGACGCTGCTGACGCGCTTCGGGCTTGACCAAGGGCGCGAGCCGCCGAAGTTCGGCATCGGCCTCAAGGAGCTGTGGCAGGTCGCGCCCGCCAAGCACCGGCCCGGGCTCGTCCAGCACACGTTCGGCTGGCCGCTCGACAACCGCACCGGCGGCGGATCGTTCCTCTATCACTGGGGCGATAACCTCGTCTCGGTCGGCTTCGTCCTGCATCTAAACTACGCCAACCCGTGGATCTCGCCGTTCGACGAGTTCCAGCGCCTCAAGACCCATCCGCGCCTGCGCTCGACGTTCGAAGGCGGCAAGCGCCTCGCCTATGGGGCGCGGGCGGTCACCGAGGGTGGCCTGCAATCGGTGCCCAAGCTCAGCTTCCCGGGGGGCGCGCTGATCGGTTGCGCGGCCGGATTCATGAACGTGCCGCGCATCAAGGGCAGCCACAACGCCATGCTGTCGGGGATCCTGGCGGCCGAGCAGGTGGCGGCGGCGCTCAATGCGGGGCGCGCCCATGACGTGCTTGCCGGCTACGAAGATAGCTGGCGCGCCTCGGCGATCGGCCGCGATTTGTGGAAGGTCCGCAACGCCAAGCCGCTGTGGTCGCGGTTCGGCACCGTGCTCGGCATCGGGCTTGGCGGGTTCGACATGTGGATGAATACGCTGTTCGGCTTCTCTGTGTTCGGCACCCTCGGGCACGGCAAGCGCGACGCCGATACGCTCAGGCCGGCGTCCGAGTTCAAGCCGATCGAATATCCGAAGCCGGACGGCGTACTCACGTTCGACAAGCTCACGTCGGTGTTCCTCTCGAACACCAATCATGAGGAGGACCAGCCGGTCCACCTCGTGGTCAAGGACATCGAGCTACAGAAGGCGTCCGAGCACGACGTCTATGCCGGTCCCTCGCAGCGCTACTGCCCGGCCGGAGTCTACGAGTGGGTCGAGGAGGGCGCCTCGCCGCGCTTCGTGATCAACGCGCAGAACTGCGTCCACTGCAAGACCTGCGACATCAAGGACCCTAACCGCAACATTACCTGGGTGCCGCCGGAAGGCGGCGGCGGCCCTAATTATCCCAATATGTGAAGGCGCAAATCCTCAATTTGAGCGCGCAAATCCGTCACGACCGCAGTCCGGAGCTCTGAATCTTCCGACCGCCGCGGCGTCTCGCGGGCGCGCCTCGGGATCGTTAGGATATCGGCAAGGTCAATGAGTAGAGTGTGGTTTTGGATTTCAACCGGTGCCCTGATCGCTGCCACGGAAGGAGCTTCAAAACACCACATGAATGGCAGGCGACACAACTTGCGAAGGTGCCCTAAAAGGGCCATGGTGCGGGCCGACCGGAGGGCTGCTTCGCGGATGCCGCCTCATCCATGGAGATTATGATCCCGTGACTCGTTCGATCCCGTCCCGAAGCGCCGGCGTGCTGTTCGCCGCGGCCGCGATGTTGCCCACCGCGGTGTTCGCGCAAGCCCCCACGCCGCAGGAACTCTCACGCATCTCCCCGTCCGGCAGCTACCTGGCGGCGCGCCACGCCGGCATGCAGCGTGACGCGGGGGCGGCCTCCGCCTACTATCGGGCGGCGCTGAAGGCCGACCCCAAGAACGGCGAGCTGCTCGAGCGGGCGTTCCTGTCGATCCTGGTCGATGGCGAGATCGACGAAGCCGTGAAGCTCGCGGAGCGGCTGGTTCAGCTCGATCGTTCGCACCGGATGGCGCGCCTCACGCTCGGGGTCCGCAGCCTCAAGCAGAAGCAGTTTCAGGCAGCGCGACAGCATCTCGCCCAATCGGTGCGCGGCCCGATCGCCGATTTGACCGCGGTGCTGCTGACCGCGTGGACCTCCTACGGCTCCGGCGAGACGCGAGTCGCGATCGAAGGCATCGACAAGCTCGCCGGACCAGACTGGTACGCGATCTTCAAGGATTTGCACGCCGGCCTGATCCTCGATCTGGCGGGCAACCGCAAGGAGGCCGGCAAGCGCCTCGAGCGCGCCCACAAGCTCGATCCCAACGCGCTGCGCGCGGTCGAGGCCTACGGCCGCTGGACCTCGCGCAATACCGGCAAGGACGAGGCGCTCAAGATCTTCCAGGCCTTCGACAAGGTGCTGCCGCGCCATCCGCTGATCGTCGACGAGATGGATGACATCCGGGGCGGCGCCAAGCTGCCTCCGCTGGTGGATTCGGTGCAGGCGGGTGCCGCCGAGGTGCTCTACGGGCTCGGTGCCTCGCTCGGCCGCCAGGGCGGCGAAGACCTCGCCCTCGTGTACCTGCAGCTCGCGCTCTACCTGCAGCCCAAGCACGCTTTGGCGCTGCTCTCGCTCGCCGACCTCTACGAGAATCTCAAGAAGCCGCAGCTCGCTATCAAGATCTACGAGCGCATGCCGGCGGATTCGCCGCTGCGGCGCAACGCCGAGATTCAGCTCGGCGTCAATTACGACGCGATCGATCGCACCGACGACGCCAAGAAACACCTTGAGAAGCTGATCCTCAGTCGCGGCGATGACTTGGAAGCCATCATGGCGCTCGGCAATATCCTGCGGGCGCGCAAATCGTTCCAAGAATGCGCCGACATCTACGGCAAGGGCATCGCGACCATCGCCAAGCCGGAAAAGCCGAACTGGCTGATCTATTACTTCCGCGGCATCTGCTACGAGCGGGCGAAGCAGTGGCCCAAAGCCGAGGCCGATCTGACAAAGGCGCTCGAGCTTTTCCCCGATCAACCCCACGTTCTCAACTATCTCGGCTACTCGTGGGTCGACCAGGGCGTCCACCTCGATCAGGGCATGGCCATGATCCGCAAGGCGGTGGATCAGCGCCCGGATGACGGCTACATCGTCGACTCGCTCGGTTGGGCCTACTTCCGCATCAACAATTTCGACGAGGCGGTGAAGCACCTCGAGCGTGCCGTCGAGCTCAAGCCCGAGGATCCGACCATCAACGACCACCTCGGGGATGCCTACTGGAAAGTCGGACGGAACCTGGAAGCGCGGTTTCAGTGGTCGCATGCGCGCGATCTCAAGCCCGAGCCTGACGATCTGAAGAGGATCGAAGAAAAGCTCCAATCCGGCCTGGCCGAGGGCACGTCCTCCTCCGCCGAGAACGTGCGCAAGCCCGGCAACGGTGGCTAAGGAGCCGCGGCGCACTTCTTCCGTGCCGGTGTCCCACGAACATCCCCTCGCGGCGTTCGCGCCCGCGAAGGTCAACCTGACGCTGCGTGTGTTGGGCCGGCGCAGCGACGGCTACCACGACATCGACAGCCTGGTGGTGTTCGCCGACGTAGGCGACCACGTCAGCCTGGTCCCCGGCGCCGACCTCAATCTCACGGTCGGCGGGCCGAGCGCCACGGCGGCGGGCGACCCGGCCGACAATCTCGTTCTCAAGGCGGCGCGCGCGCTCGCGGCGGGCGTCGCGGGAGTGACGCTCGGCCGTTTTCGCCTCGACAAGCGGCTGCCGGTCGCGGCCGGCCTCGGCGGCGGATCGTCGGACGCTGCGGCGGCGCTGCGCCTGCTGGCGCGCGCCAATGCGATCGCGGCGGACGATCCGCGCCTGCACGAGGCTGCTGCCGCGACCGGCGCCGACGTCCCGGTGTGCCTCGATCCGCGACCGCGCGTCATGCGAGGCTTCGGCGAAATCCTGTCGGAACCGCTCGCCTGTCCGCAGCTCGCCGCCATATTGGTCAATCCGCGCGTGGCGCTTGCGACCGCCGATGTGTTCGCCGCCCTCGGCCTTGCGCGCGGCGAGCGCCGCCCCGTCGCGGGGATCGAGGCGACCGGGATTTCAGATCGCGGCGAGGAATTCTTGCGCCTGCTCGAGACGCAGGCGAACGATCTCGAGCCGGCCGCGATCGCGATGCAGCCGATCGTTGCCGACGCGCTTGCCGCCCTGCGGGGGACGAGGGGCTGCCGTCTCGCCCGCATGTCGGGTTCCGGCGCAACTTGCGTGGGGCTGTTCGATCACGCGAGCGCGGCCGACGCCGCGGCGCGTCAGCTGCGCGCCACCCATGCCGGGTGGTGGATACAGGCAACGACGCTCGGCACCGGCTTTCCTGCTCCGTCCGACGCGGGGCGATGAACAGACCGCAGTGCCCGGCCCCAAGATCGGGGCGCTAGCTGCCTAGTGGGTGCGGCCGATCGTGAACTCGACCGCGTCGGAGAGCGCGGTCTTGATCTCGGCGTCCGGGAACAGCGCCAGCGCATCTTTGGCGATCGCGCCGTAGTGGCGGGCGCGCTTGATCGTATCTTCGAGCGCACGGTGGCGGATCATCAACGCGACCGCATGCTCGAGATCGCCATCGACGACGTCGCCCTGCTCGATGGTACGGCGCCAGAAGCTGCGCTCGGCCTCAGACCCGCGGCGGAACGCCAGCACCACCGGCAACGTCACCTTGCCTTCGCGGAAATCGTCGCCGACGTTCTTGCCGAGCTTGGCCGCCTTGCCGCCGTAGTCGAGCGCATCGTCGACCAGCTGGAACGCGATCCCAAGGTTCATGCCGAACGAACGGCATGCGGTCTGCTCGGCCCGCGGCCGCGAGGCCAGGGCCGGTCCCACCTCGCAGGCGGCGGCGAACAGCTCCGCGGTCTTCGCCCGGATCACGGCGACGTACTCGTCCTCGGTGGTCGAGGTATTCTTGGCGGCCGCGAGCTGCATGACCTCGCCTTCGGCGATCACCGCCGCCGCCGCCGAGAGGATCTCCAGGGCGCGTAGCGATCCGACCTCGACCATCATCTTGAAGGCCTGCCCGAGCAGGAAGTCGCCGACCAGCACGCTCGCCTCGTTGCCCCACAGCATGCGGGCGGCGAGCTTGCCGCGGCGCATCTCGCTTTCGTCGACGACGTCGTCGTGCAACAGCGTCGCGGTATGCATGAACTCGACTGCCGCCGCCAGCTTGACGTGGCCGTCGCCCGGATAGTCGACGAGCTGCGCCATCGCCAATGTCAAGATCGGCCGCAACCGCTTGCCGCCGGAGCTGATCAGGTGGTTGGCCACTTCCGGGATCATCGTCACTTCCGAGCCGGTACGCGCCAGGATGGTGGCGTTGACCCGCTCCATGTCGGTTTCGACCATCTCGACCAGACGGTCGATCGAAGGCGGCTGGCTCTCGAATGGGACGATGACGGCCAAGGCGCGCTTCTCCGAGCTCTGTCGCCGGTCACCGAGGCCGTTTGCATCGGCATTGCCGCCGGCGAAGTTAACGAGCATAGAAACGGCATGATGAGCCCGCAAGTGCGGCCCGGCGTCGCCCCGCGGTGCTCGTGCGTGAACAACGGCTGTCATCGATAGCGCGAGCAACCCGATGCGGGAACTGGTGCGGACCAATGACGCGGTGCTGGTCACTGCGATCGAGGCCCTGCTCAAGGGTGCCGGCATCCCGCATCTGGTGCTCGACCAGAACATGAGCGTGCTCGAAGGCTCGCTCGGCGTGCTGCCGCGTCGCATCATGGTCCCGCGCGAGCATGTGCGCCCGGCGCGGCGGCTGCTCGACGATGCCGGGCTCGGGCGCGAGCTGCGTCCGGACGAGGATGTGACCGAGGACGCGGTGCTGGGCGCGCGCTTGAAATTGCGGCAACCCCGCAAGGGGCATCGGTTCGGGCATGACGCGATCCTCTTGGCGGCCGCGACCAGCGTGCGCGGCGGCGAGCGGATCGTCGACCTCGGAGCCGGTGTCGGCGCGGCCGGTCTGGCGCTCGCGACGCGCTTTGCCGACGTCAGCGTCACGCTCGTCGACATCGACCCGGACCTCGCCGATCTGGCCGCCGAGAACGCCAAGCTCAACGGGCTCGATCATCGCGTGCGCAGCGTTGTGCTCGACGTCGGTGCCTCCGAGCAAGAGTTCGCGGCCGAGGGCCTGGCCGCCGGCACGATCCACCGCGTCCTGATGAATCCCCCCTTCAACGATCCGGCGCGGCATGCCCCCTCGCCCGATCTCGCGCGCGCCCGAGCCCATCAGGCGTCCTGGGACACCGTCGTGACGTGGACCGCAGCCGCGGCGCGACTGCTGCTAGCGGACGGCATTTTGACGCTGATCTGGCGGGCGGAGGGTCTCGGCCAAATGCTCGGCGCGCTCGAGCGCAGCTTCGGTGCCGTGACCGTGCTGCCGGTGTATCCGCGCGAAGGCGCGCCCGCTATCCGCGTCCTGGTGCGGGCGGCCAAAGGCAGCGGCCGGCCGTTGGCGCTGCTGCCGGGTTTCGTCCTCAACGACGAAGCCGGACGCCCGACACCGCAGGCGGAGGCAGTCTTGCGGCACGGCGCGGGCTTGCCGCTCGGTGAGCCGTGACGCGCGTCCGGGGTGCGTAAGCCGGCGCTGCGCTCCGCCAGGGACACGTGCATTGGGTTCGCCGCCGGTGCTTGAGCAAGACGAGGCGACGGCTTATCTCCCACCGGCATGGACGAGCCTTCCCGCCTCACGCGGCTGCTGCTGCGGCTGCAATCGGTTCTGCCCCGTGGTTTTCGTGCCGACATTCCGGTGGTGCCGGTGGTGCGGCTGACGGGAATCATCGGCTTCTCGACGCCGCTCAAGCCCGGCCTGACCTTGGCATCGTGCGCGCGCGCTCTCGACCGGGCGTTCCGCAGCTATGGCCCGGCTGCGGTCGCGCTGACCATCAATTCCCCTGGCGGCTCGGCCGCGCAATCGCACCTGATCTTCCGGCGCATCCGCGCGCTGGCGCAGGAAACGTCGGTGCCGGTGATTGCGTTTGTCGAAGACGTGGCGGCAAGCGGCGGCTACATGATCGCCTGTGCGGCCGACGAGATCGTTGCCGACCACAACTCGATCGTCGGCTCGATCGGCGTCGTCGGCGGCTCGTTCGGGTTTCACCGGCTGCTCGACAAGATCGGCGTAGAGCGTCGCCTCTACACCTCGGGCGAGCACAAGGCGATGCTCGATCCGTTCCTGCCGGAGAAGCCCGAGGACGTCGCCCGGCTGAAATCGATCCAGCAGGAGATTCACGAGGGCTTCATCGCGCTGGTGAAGGAGCGCCGCGGCGCGGCGCTCGCAGGCCCCGGAGCCGATCTGTTTTCCGGCGAGTACTGGACCGGGCGGAAGGGCCAGGAGCTCGGGCTGGTGGACAAGATCGGCGACCTGCGCACGGTGCTGCGCACCCGCTTCGGCAACAAGGTGCGCACCCCGTTGATCACCAGCGCCCGCGGCCTGTTCGCGCGCCCGATGCCGGGAGTTGGCGCCGGCGATATCGCGAGCCTATGGACGCGTCCGAGCCTGGCCGAAGAGCTGGTTTCGGCGCTGGAGGCCCGTGCCCTGTGGGCGCGCTACGGGCTGTAGCGCGCCGCCGACCCAGCCGCGCCACAATCTGCGCGCAGCATCAAATCCCCGCCTCAGAGGGAGTCGCATGCCGCTGGCCGTATTGTGGATCCTGGGCGCCGTCGGCGCGCTCGCGGCCGCGAAGCTGATCGCGCGCGAAGCCCGCCGCATCAACGCCGAGCTGCACTCCGCATCCGGGCACTCGTTCTCCGGCTCGCAGGAACGCGAACGCGTGGTCCGCTTGCGGCGCGATCCGTCGACCGGCGTGTACCGCCCGGATTGAAGCTCGGTGTCAGTTGACGCTCAGAGCCGGCCGTCGGCTCGGGGCCCTGGTGCCTTTTTCGCCGAACACTGTCCCGCGACCGAACAGCACCGCGGTGAACAGCAAGACGTGGCCGATGGCGACAATGAGGGCGAAACCCAGTACCAGAATGGCGATGATCACGGTCGTGAGCATGGTGGTCCTCCTTGCACTTGACCAGTAGGTCCACCAATTCGTCGCGGCCCGTCGCGGCCAGGTTCACGGTTTTTTCGGCTGCCTTGACCCTCCAGGGGGGCGCCGATAGGGTCCGCGGCCTCGCGTTCGAGGCCATTGCCGAATGTCTGATGCCGATCTGCCCGCGCACATGCGCCCGGAGCGCTCGTTTCAGGGTCTGATCCTGGCGCTGCAGCGGTTCTGGGCGGACCAAGGCTGCGTCATCCTGCAGCCCTACGACATGGAAATGGGCGCCGGCACGTTTCACCCGGCCACCACGCTGCGGGCGCTCGGGCCCAAGCCGTGGAACGCCGCCTATGTGCAGCCCTCGCGCCGGCCGAAGGACGGGCGCTACGGCGAGAACCCCAACCGGCTGCAGCACTACTATCAGTTCCAGGTGATCCTCAAGCCGTCGCCGCCCGACCTGCAGGACCTCTATCTGCGATCGCTCTATGCCATTGGTATCGATCCCAAGGTCCACGACCTGCGCTTCGTCGAGGACGACTGGGAGAGCCCGACGCTCGGCGCTTGGGGCCTCGGCTGGGAGTGCTGGTGCGACGGCATGGAGGTGTCGCAGTTCACCTATTTCCAGCAGGTCGCCGGCTTCGAGTGCGCGCCGGTCTCGGGCGAGCTCACCTACGGCCTCGAGCGGCTCGCCATGTACGTGCAGGGCGTCGACAACGTCTTCGATCTCAATTTCAACGGCCGCGGAGGCGACGACAAGGTTACCTACGGCGACGTGTTCCGGCAGGCCGAGCAGGAGTATTCGCGTCACAACTTCGAGCACGCCGACACCGCCATGCTGTTCGAGCAGTTCCGGATGGCGGAGGCCGCGTGCCGGAGTTACCTTGAGGCCGGGTGGACCGCGGGCCACAATCAGGGCCGGCACCTGATGGCGCTCCCGGCCTACGACCAGTGCGTCAAGGCCAGTCACGCGTTCAATCTTCTGGATGCGCGCGGCGTGATCTCGGTGACCGAGCGGCAGAGCTATATCCTGCGCGTGCGCGAGCTGGCCAAGGCCTGCGGCGAGGCTTGGCTCGCGACCGAGGCCGGCGGCGCCGCCGCGTTACCCTCCCCTGCAGGGCGAGGGTCGGCAAACGCGCGAAGCGCCGGAGCCGGGGCGGGGTGATAAACGCGGCTTAGTAGGGAGCCGCACGCTTTTACTCGAGCTCGATCACCCGGTCGCCGGAATTGAACGCCTCGACTATTTCGTTCAACGCGCCCTGCAGCGCCGACCAAAGCGCGCGATTGGTCACGTTCCCGAACCTGATCCAGATGACTTGGGGCCCCGTCCTGCTCCGTCGTGCCGAGGCGGCGAAGTCTCCGTCCTTGCTGACCAGAACGGCCCGGTGCTCGACCGCATAGGCCCAGATGCGGGCATCGTCAGCAGCGCCGAGACCGACTCGATTGACATGTTCGGCCTTGAAGCCCTCGGCGACTAGATGGGTGGCGAGCATTGGCGGCAGCTGCGCATCGATCAGGAAGCGCAGTGTCATGCGGTTTGGATCACCCGATGATCCGCCGCCCGCGCCGCGTAGTACAGCGCTGCGGTGATGTCGTCCTCGGAGAGGTAGTCGAAATCCTCCAGAATCTCGGCGCGCGTGGCGCCATGGGCGAGCATATCGACGATGTCACTCACGCGCATGCGCGTGCCCTTAATGCAAGGCCGGCCGCCGCAGATACGCGGGTCGGCGGCGACACGGCTGAGAATGTGGTCGTCCGCGGAGGGCCGCAGTGCGAGCCGATCGACCGCATCGGCCGCCAGACCCTGCTTGGAGACGTTTATCCGGGCGCGCGCGTTCGGTGCTTGCCCGAAGCGCGAGAGAAAGACCCGCAGGGCTTCCGCCAGTTCACGCCCCAATCGCGTATGCGGCTCGACCACCTCAAACCACTGTTCCAGCACGCGTTCGGTTTGGCGGCCGTCGCGCGGTCCCTCGCCGCCGGAATCCTTGAGGTAGTCCTCGGCCGATGCGTAATGATAACCGACGAATTTGCTCGGCGCGAATATCCATCCTTCGTCGCCGCGCAATGCGTACCAGGCGCGAGCATAGCCGGCACGCTCGCGCAAGGCGCTGCTGCGCTGCAGTTGCTGCGCATAGCGGCGAATGTGTTGTTCCGCTTGCGCCGCCGACGTTATAAGCGACGGACCGAAACGACCCATCGTCAGGCCTCCGTACCAGTTTACATCATTTAGGATATCTCCTAAATGAGATGAATTCAAGCCGGCTTGATGCAAGCGCTGCCTGCTTCCTTGACCGTCGGTGACTACTCTGGTTCGCCCATGCCCGACCTGCTGCTCGAATTGTTCTCGGAAGAGATCCCGGCGCGGATGCAGGCGAAAGCTGCCGAGGATCTGCAGAAGCTCGTGACCGGGAAGCTGGTCGACGCCGGCCTCGTCTACGAGGGCGCCAGGGCGTTCGCGACCCCGCGCCGGCTGGCGCTGTCGGTGCAGGGGCTGCCGGTGCGGCAGCCGGACACGCGCGAGGAAAAGAAGGGCCCGCGGGTCGGCGCCCCGGAGAATGCCATTGCGGGTTTTCTCAAGAGCGCCGGCCTTGCGTCGATCGATCAGGCTTCCGTGCAGAAGGACCCCAAGAAGGGCGAGTTCTACGTCGCCTTGATCGAGAAGCCGGGACGGCCGGCCATCGACGTGATCGCCGAGATCGTGCCCGAGGTGGTGCGCGGCTTTCCGTGGCCGAAGTCGATGCGTTGGGGCGCGTCCTCGGCCAAACCGGGCGCGCTCGGGTGGGTGCGCCCGCTGCATTCGATCGTGGCGACCTTCGGGCCCGAGACCGAGGCGCCGGAAGTGGTGCCATTCGCGGTCGACGGCATCGTCGCCGGCGACGTCACGCGCGGCCACCGGTTCCTGGCGCCGGAGCCGTTGCGCGTGCGGCGGCTCGACGACTACGCGGCCAAGCTCGAAGCCGCCAAGGTGGTGCTCGATCCGTCGCGCCGGCAGCAGATCATTCTGGCCGACGCCCGCAATCTCGCCTTTGCGCAAGGCTTCGAGCTGGTCGAGGACCACGGCCTCCTGGCCGAGGTCGCCGGCCTGGTCGAATGGCCGGTGGTCCTGATGGGCGCGTTCGACGAAGCGTTCCTGTCGATCCCGCCCGAGGTGATCCGCACCACCATCCGCAACAATCAGAAGTGCTTCGTGCTGCGCCGACCGGGCGCCCCATCCGTCGCGACGCCGCCTGCGGCTCCCCAGGATAAGGGAGACGCGGAAGCACCCTCTCAGCGTCCTCATCCTGAGGGGGCGCGAGGCGCCGTCTCGAATGATGCGCTCGCCAACCGCTTCATCCTGGTCGCCAACACCGAAGCCGCCGACGGCGGCAAGGCGATCGTTGCCGGCAACGAGCGGGTGATCCGCGCGCGGCTCGCCGACGCGAAGTTCTTCTACGAGACCGACTTGAAGCTGCCGCTGGAGCAGCGGCTGCCGAAGCTCAAGGAGATCGTGTTCCACGAGAAGCTCGGCACGCAGGGCGAACGCGTCGCCCGCATCGAGCGGCTGGCGCGCGCGCTGGCGCCGGCGGTCGGCGCCGACCCGGAAAAAGCCGCGCGCGCCGCGCGCCTCGCCAAGGCCGATCTCGTCACCGAGATGGTGGGCGAGTTCCCCGAGCTGCAGGGCCTGATGGGCAAGTACTACGCACTCGCGCAGGGCGAGGATGCGGCGGTCGCGCGCGCGCTCGAGGAGCACTATAAGCCGCTCGGCCCGTCCGACCGCGTGCCGACCGATCCGGTCTCTGTCGCGGTCGCGCTCGCCGACAAGCTCGACACCCTGGTCGGCTTCTGGGCGATCGAGGAGAAGCCGACCGGAAGCAAGGACCCGTACGCGCTGCGCCGGGCCGCGCTGGGCGTGATCCGGCTCGTGCTCGACAATGGCCTGCGGCTGCCGCTCGCATCGATCGGCGTCGAGCACGCCCACCATTTGCATGGCGAGCTCAGCAGAAAAGGAACCATTGATGTCTCCGGGCACCGTACGAAGGCGGGACTTGGAGTAGCTCAAGGGATACTGGAGGCTCGCGTCGGCTTCGACCTCAACCGCGACGGCCTCGGCAAGCTCATTCTGGTCTCGAGCGTCGTCGATCCCCACTACGGACTGCTGTCGTTCTTCGCCGACCGCCTGAAAGTCCAGCTGCGCGAGCAGGGCGCGCGCCACGACCTGGTCGACGCGGTGTTCGCGCTCGACGGGCAGGACGACCTGCTGCTGATCGTCCGTCGGGTCGAGGCGCTGGCGAACTTCCTGGCGACCGAGGACGGCCGGAACCTGCTCGCCGGCTACAAGCGCGCCACCAACATCATCCGCATCGAGGAGAAGAAGGACTCGCGCCTCTACCACGGCAAGCCCGACCCGCATCTCTACCTGGAGAAGGAGGAGCGCGAGCTCGCGGTCTCCATCGCCGCCGCCAAGCACGAGGCGGAGGCGGCGGTCAAGCGCGAGGACTTCGAGGCCGCCATGCATGCGATCGCGACGCTGCGGCCGTTCGTCGATGCCTTCTTCGACAAGGTCACGGTCAACGTCGAGATGGCCGACCGGCGCGAGAACCGCTTGAAGCTGCTCAACGAGATCCGCGAGGCCACCCGCGCCGTTGCGGATTTCTCCAAGATCGAAGGTTGATCGCATGTGGGGCACGCACCGCGTGCGACGCAGCGGAGCCTGCTGACGGTGCGCGCGGCCGACATCCTGTCGACCTTGTTCTGGCTCGCGGCCGCGCTCGGCATCGCTTGGGCGGGCTTCGACCTGCGCCTCGGGACGCTGAACGATCCCGGTTCCGGGTTCATGATCTTCTGGGTCGGCGTCGTCATGACCGGGCTGTGCCTGGCGACGCTGGTGGCGGCGTTGCGCGCGCCCGCGGGCGGCAGCCTGCGCGCCCTGTGGGCCGGGCTGCGCTGGCGGCACGTGCCGTACGTGGCCGCGCTGCTCGCACTCTATGCCTGGCTGATGCCCACGCTCGGCTTTCCGCTGATGAGCGCGCTGCTGCTCATGGTGTTGTTCAAGACCATCGAGCCGCAGGGCTGGGCAGTCGCGATCGCGGGCGCGATCGTCAGCACCGCGGTCGCTTGGCTGGTATTCGCGCGCTGGCTCGGCACGCAGCTGCCGGTCGGCACGCTGTGGGCGGGGTGACGGCGATGGCGCTGGGAGCACATGCGTGTCCCGGGCGCGGGGCCCCGCATTTGCGGTGCATCGCCATCGCGCTGCACCGCGTGCGGGACACCGGAGCGCGTTAGACCGTGGACCTGCTGCACAACCTCGCGCTCGGCTTCGGCGTCGCGCTTGCGCCCGTCAACCTGCTCTACTGCTTCCTCGGCGTGTTCATCGGCACGCTGGTCGGGGTGCTCCCGGGGATCGGCCCGGTCGCGGCGATGTCGCTGTTGCTGCCGGTGACCTTCAACGCAACCCCCGAGGCCGGCATCATCATGCTGGCCGGCATCTACTACGGCTCGATGTACGGCGGCTCGACCACCGCCATCCTGGTCAACATCCCGGGCGAGGCGGCCTCGGTCGTCACCTGTCTCGACGGCCACCAGATGGCCCTTCAGGGGCGCGCCGGCCCGGCCCTCGGCCTCGCCGCCATCGGGTCGTTCATTGCTGGCACCTTCGCGATCGTCGGCCTGATGCTGGTCGCGCCCGCGCTCGCGCGCTTCGCCGTCAAGTTCGGGCCGGCCGAATATTTCAGCCTCATGGTCTTGGGCTTGAGCATCCTCACCTACCTGTCGCACGGCTCGCTCTTGAAGGCGCTGATCATGGCCTGCTTCGGGCTGGTGCTCGGCCTGATCGGGCTCGACTCCATCACCGGCATCCCGCGGCTGACCTTCGACCGCATGGAGCTGGTCGACGGCGTCGGCCTGGTGCCGATCGTCATGGGGCTGTTCGGCGTCGCCGAGATCCTCGCCAACCTGGAGCAGAAGGTGGCCCGCGAGGTCGTCAGCGCGCGCATCAGGGGGCTGTTGCCGTCGCGGGCCGATTGGCGCGAAGCCGGCTGGCCGATCGCGCGCGGCTCGTTCCTCGGCTTCCTGCTCGGCATCCTCCCGGGCGGCGGCGCCGTGATCTCGTCGTTCCTGAGCTACGGGATCGAGAAGCGGATGTCGAAGACGCCGGAGCAGTTCGGCAAAGGCGCGATCGCCGGCGTCGCCGGCCCGGAAGCAGCCAACAACGCCGCGGCCGGCGGCGGCTTCATTCCGCTGATGACGCTTGGAATCCCGCCCAACGTGGTGATGGCGCTGCTGCTCGGCGCCTTCATCGTGCACGGCCTGCAGCCGGGGCCGCTGCTGATGACGCAGAACCCCGGCCTGTTCTGGGGCATCGTCGCCTCGATGTACATCGGCAATCTGATGCTGCTCGTCCTCAATCTGCCGCTGATCGGGCTGTGGGTGCAGGTGCTCAAGGTGCCGTACAAGATCCTGTTCCCGTTGATCCTGCTGTTCTGCCTGATCGGCGTCTACTCGATCGGCAACAACGTGTTCGACCTCTACGTCATGATCGGCTTCGGCGTGCTCGGCTACCTGATGCGCAAGTTCGGCTACGAGCCGGCGCCGCTCGTGCTCGCCTTCGTGCTCGGGCCGCTGATGGAGAACAACCTGCGCAAGGCGTTGATCCTCTCCGATGGCTCGTTCGAGATCTTCGTCGAACGCCCGATCTCGCTCACCTGCCTGGTGCTCGCGCTCGCGATCCTTATCTCCCCGTTGCTGCCGATGCTGCGCGCGCGGCGCAAGGAGCTGGCGGTCGAGGAAACGCGGTAGCGCTATTGTCGGATGGCTTGGAACGAAAGGAAGTCGATTCCGTCATGGCCGGGCTTGTCCCGGACAAGCCCGGCCATGACAGATTCGGTTTGCGTGCATGGAGATACGTCGGATGCGCAGGCCCAGACGATCGAGTGCGCAACGAGGCGCCCCACAGCTCAAGCCTTCGGTGGCGCCGCCTCGTCCCTTGCTGGTCGTCGACGGCGACTCGTTCGCGCACCGTGCCTATCACGCGCTGCCGAAGAGCATCCGCCGCAGCGGCGATAAGGGCGGCGGCGCGATCCTCGGATTCGCGAACTCGCTCGTCCGCCTCTACGAGGAAGAGCGCCCGCGCGCCGTACTGGTGGGCTGGGACACGCTGGAGGCGCCGACCTTCCGCCACGAGGCGTTCGAAGACTATCAGGGCGGGCGCGAGTTCGATGACGAGCTCGTCGAGCAGCTTGCCGTGCTGCCGGAGTTCGTCGCCGCCTGCGGCTTCGCCAACGCCAAGGCGGCCGGCTTCGAGGCCGACGACTTCCTCGCTGCCGCGGTTGCCCGCGAGGAGCGCCGTGGCGGCACCGCGGTGGTGGCGACCGGCGACCGCGACGCATTCCAGCTTGCCTCGCCGGCGACCACGATCGTGCAGCCGATACGCGGCGGCGGTGTCGCGCGCATCGGCCCCGACGAGGTCAAGGCGCGCTACGGTGTCGAGCCGCGTCAGGTGCCGGACTTCATCGCGCTGCGCGGCGACCCGTCCGACCGGCTGCCGGGCGCGCGCGGCGTCGGCGCGGTCGGCGCCGCCGACGTGCTGCGCCGCTACGGCTCGCTCGAGGACGTGCTCGCCGCCGGCCGCTTCGCCGCGCAGGCGGACGAGCTGCGGCTCTACCGCCGCATCGCCACCATGGATCCGTCCGCGCCGGTGCCGCCGCTGCGCGACCAGACGCCGACTTGGGACAAAGCCGCGGCGCTCGCGCGCGCCTGGGAGCTCAACGCGCTCGCGGGCCGCCTCGCCGCCCTTGCCGCGCGGTAAGACCTCGTGTCCCGCACGCGCCGTCACTTCGTGCCGCGCCGGCGCCCGGAACGCGCGCGCCGCTAGCGCGTGGCGAGCGGCCGCGACAGGTAACGCAGGGCCGCAAGGCCGGGCATGAAGAAATAGGTGCCGCCCCGCATCGTGACGAAGTCCGGCATGTTGTGGACGCGCCGGCGCGCCGGCGTGCCGGGTAGCCACAACGGCGTTTCGGGAATCGCGAACGTGGCGTGGGTGCCCTTGCCGTAGCGGCCGCGCCGGCCGATCAGCGGATCGACCACGTCGTTGAGCCCTTCGAATTGCGAGTTGTTGACCCAGGTCGCCTGCACGAACTCGAATTGCCGCGCGATATTGGCGTTAAGGCAGATGAAATGCAGCCCGCGCTCGCGGCCGTCGTCGCCATTCGTCAGCATGTCCTGCGGGTCGAACGAATCCGCCAGCGGGGGCCCGTACGTGCGGCCGCGCCGCAGCAGCCGGTGCCGCTTGTTGGCGGCAAGCGACTCCTCGCTGCCGGGCCGCGGCGGCAGCGAATCGCGCGGGTTGGTGCGCCGGATGTGGGCGCCGACCGGGCAGCGCAGCCCGTGCCGGTCCTCGTTGTGGAACATGAAGTTGTCGGCCTGCACCAGCGCCGGGTCGTCGGCGTCGGGCGCCAGCACCAGCGGCGCGCCCGATGGCCAGCGGCCGACCATCTTGGCCGCCAGCCACACCCGCCGCTGCGGCGTGCCGTCGAGGCCGCGGATCGCCTCGTCGAGGTAGCGCCAGAAAGCGTGCACGTCCTGTCGCAGCTGGCGGAAAACCAGGTAGGTGCCGTTGCGGCCGAAGTCCGCTAGCCCGGAGCCCTCGACGTCGAGCTTGAGGTTGTCACCCGGATCGAGCGCGCGGTCGACCCGCGGCCGGCCCGTGTAGCGGCCGAACTCGTTCTGGTAGCCGAGAATGAACTCGCCGGGCTTGATTGCGCCGGCGGGGCCGGCGTCCCGGCCCAGGCCCTCGATCACCGGCGTGGTGATGCCGTCGTGGAAACCGAAATGCTCCTTCTTGTTTTCGAACCAGCTGGTGTCGAGCCTCGTCGCGGTGATGCGATGCGCCTCGAGGTTGGCGTGCTGGCGCGCGCACAGGCCATCCAGTTTCGACCCGGTCTCGGCGTAGAGCATGAGCAACGCGTGCAGCGGCTGGCCTGGACGTCCCCATAGCCATTTTTCCGGCGCGTTGTGGCCGTCGTCGCCCAACACGCGGCGCCGGTGCGGAGTCGACATGCCGTAGCGAAACTCGTCGGAGAAGCCGGCCAGCAGCGTCGGATCGCAGCCTAGGCGTTCGAGGCCCGCATGCGTGAAGGCGACGTGCGCATACTGGTCCCATCGGTCGCGTGCGCCGTGGATCATGACCGTGTCGTCCGCGAGCAAAGTCGCGAGCCATTGCCGCGCCGACGTGCGCCCGTCGTCCTCGTCGGCAAACGTGAGCAGATAGAAGCAGGCGGCCTGGTGGCGGCTGTGGCCGCGCACGATCAGCCCCTGCATGTCCTCGCGCTCGAGCGCGATCGGCTCGGCCGGCGGTTTTCCCCAATCACGCCGCAGCGGCCGCAGCCAATCGATGCCAAGCTTTTCGGCTCGCGGCTTCGACAGTCCCTCGCGCAAGCGCGCGTTCTCCGCGATGGTCACCGCCGACAGGTTCGGGTAGGCCGAATAGAACACGCGGGTCTCGAGCATGCGGTTGACGTTGTGCCGCTTGAACGGTCCCTCGTCCCAGGCGCCGTCGAGGAGCAGCCAGCGCGTGCGCGGCCACTGCGGTCCGTGGCTGAAGACCGCGTTCATCCCCCACGCCACCAGGTCGATGAAGTCGCCCATGTAGTTTTCGTGGCTGCCGTCGTAGCTGGTGGTGAACAGCATCCGCCGCCTGTCATCGATGAAGGTCCAGCGGGCGAAGTGGATGGTCTTGATCCCGACCAGGTCCTCGCGGTCGAAGAAATAGCGGACCACGTACTTGGCGAGCCACAGGAACGCGGCCGCGGTCGCCAACCGCAGGCGGCTCGGCTTGCGGAAGCTGAGCGCGCTGAACGGATTCTGCATCGTGCGATCTTCGCGGCTTCGGATCGCGCTGACGTGGGCGTGATCGGTCGGCGGCGGCGGAACCCAGGTCTCGGTCTTCTCCTGCCAGCGCAGCGCCAAGAGCCATATCAGCAGCAGCGGCAGCCCGATGATGAGCCCCGGGATGGCCAACAGGATGATGACGATGCGGGCGAGCGTACGGCGCAGGCGCCAGCCGAGGTCGTCCACCGGCTCGAGCGCCCAGTGCAGCGCCGGCTCGCCGCGCACGAAGCGCTTCACCTGTTCGCGCAGCGCCTCCGGATCCTGCGACGTGACCTTGGCGCGGTCGAGGAATTTCTCGACCTCCTCCCGCAGCATCGCCTCGCAGCGAATCTGCGCCACCGCCCGCCCGATCGTGTTCACGTAGGTGGTGGCGTCGGCAATAAGATGGTCCTTGAGCCAGCGGCGGCGGCCCTCCTCGGTCGGCGGCACCGGATCGACGCAATGCGGCCCGATGCGATCGAGCTCCGCGGCCGCGATGCGGGCGAGCTCGTCGAGATGCGCGTCGGCGGTTCCGTCGACCTCGGCGATGTAGGCAAGTCCCGGCTCGACCCGGCCGAGCTTGGCGTCGATGTCCGCGTGCACCAGCAGGAACCGGGCGGCGTGGATGCGTCCGGATTGGCCGAACGGGCGCCCGTTCGCCTCGACCTGCTCGCGAATGGCCTCGAGCTCCTGCTTGAGCGCGTTCACGCGCTCGGGCTTGACCGCGGCGTAGACGGTGACGCCGCTCTGGTCCTCCCACCGGCCGGCATCCTCGATCGGCAGGGCGCGCTGATCGCTCGAGAGGTCTTCGTCTCCGGTCGGCTCGTAGCGCTTGATCGAGTTCATGTCCTGGCGCAGCTTCGACAGCTCCCAGTACATGCGCTGGCGCGCGCGGCTCATGTTGCCCAACGGGCGGTGCGCCTTCAGGCAATGCCACGGGTTGTAGGAAAGCCTGTGGGCGAAGGCGAACTGCTTGGCCCAGTCGTTCTGCTGCTGCGGCAGCCGCAGCGTCGCGACCGGGATGAACGGCGACAGCCGCTCCGGCCAGCGCACGCCCGAGTTTTCGATCGGCATGCGGTGCGCGTCGGTTTGCAGCTGCACCATGATGTCGAACTCGACATCCTGCTTGGCGAGCGTGGCGGCGAGCGCGTCGCGCAGGTAGTTGTCGGGCGGCCGGCGGAACGGCCAGCGCGGAATTGGCGTGCGCGTCTTCAGCCGCGGCACCACCGAGTACATCATCGCTTGCCGGTCACCGAGCAGGTAGGGAACGCAGCTCCAGTAGCGCGCCTCCAGCGGATTGTGCTGGGTCTCGTTCCACAGCGCCTGCATGATGAAATCGAGCAGGTGGGTGTCGCCGGGGCGGATGAAGTAGAAGATCGCCGTTCCGCGCAGCGTCTGCGCGTGCAGCTTCGAGTTCTCGAGGATGTTGGGGCTGACGAAGGCCGGCGTCGAGACCCCGATCAAGTCCTGCGTGTGCTTCTCGTCGTCGGGAAAGCCTTCCCGCTCTCCCTCCACTCCCATCAGCTTGATGGCGATGCTGGCGAAGCCCACGTCCCGGATGTCGGGCGGGCTGTCGGGACCGGGGCCGGCAAACCGCACCCAGGCCTTGAAGGTGCGCGGCTCGGCGAAGATGCCGTGCCGCATGTGCTCCGGTATGTCGTCGCGGATGATCACCTCGCCGCGCACCACGCCGTGGGTCTTGGTATTGCCGGCGCGCAGGAACTGCCCCGGCTGGTACTCGCGGCGGATGTACGCGCCCATGTCGGCGACGACGCGATCGACGGCGGCTTCTTCACCCGGCAGCCGCTTCTCCTCGGCGATCCCCAGGCCTTCGTTGCGGCGGCGCAGGTTGATGAGCGCCTGCACCACCCACGCGATCGGCTCGCGCAGCGTCGCATTGAACAGCGGGCGGTAGAACGGATTGGCCCAGCGCAGGAAGTAGAGGACCTTGGTCGTGACGCGCTGGACCGTCTGCTCGAAGCGCAACGATGCGTCGTGCGTCGTGCGAGCGTCCTGCGGATCGACCCGCAGCGATTCGGTGCTCATCGCCCGGCAGTCCTGCGCACCTGCTCGCCCGTCCAGCAGTCTTCGCTCACCGGTCCGCCGGCCGCAAAGGCCGGCCCCTGGCGGCTGGCCTCGTCCGGGCTGAGGAGCGTGAAGTTGAGCAGGAATATTCTGTTGACATAGGCGCGGCCGAGATAGAAGCCGGGCCGCACCATGCGGATCTCGTCGCGGATCTTGAGACCGCCGCGACCGGCGGTCGAGTCCGGGCTCGCACGGTAACGCGGCAGCTCGTCGCCGTAGGCGTAGTCGACGATGATCGACTCGCGCCGGCCGTCGAGCAGGCTCTGCCCGCAGTAGACCTTGGCCGGGAACAGTAGCCAGACGTCTTCGGAGAAGAAGCGGCCGAGCGGCCCGTCGCGCGGGATCTCCGCCCGCGGCACCGTGAGGACGTCATCGACCAGCGGCAGCAGCAACGGACTGTTCTCGATCATGTTGCGCAGCAGGCCATTGCTGCGCTCGAACACCTTGCCCTTCCACAGGCGGCCCCCGACCTCTTCCCCCAATTCGAGCGCCCGCGCGGCGAGCCGGCCCGGCACGCCGCCCAGGATCTCCTCCAGCCGCGCATTGAGGGTATCGCCCTGGCGGAAGAACAGCGTGCCACGATAGGGACCGTCGGGGATCGGCCCGGCAGTCAGGCGGGCGTAGATCTGATCCACCTGCTCTTGCGAAAGCTCCGCGACATTCTCCGGCGTGAGCTTCATCAGGTCGGCGCGCGCGAGCGGGAACTCGTGCTCGACGCGCGCGAAATCGACGCGGAATTTCTTGGCCGGGCTGTCGGGGTCGACGAGCTTCGGATCCTCGTTCGGCGCGAACGGTATGTTGAGGGGTTGCGCGCCCGCCGGGGTGCCGCCGTAGAGCATGAGGGCCGCCGCGGCGGCCGCGCCGATCAAATGACGTGGCATCATGTTGCCCCCAATTTCAAAGCGTTGCCAGGAAGGCGATCAGGGCCTGCTTCTCGCGGTCGGAGAGCTCCTTCCCGAACTCGTGGCCGGCGTTTTCGACCCGCACCAGGACGTTCGAATAGAAGTTCTGGATGAAGTCGCTCTGCTCCTGGCTGATGTCGACCATGAACCGGCCGCGCTGGGCCGTGAGCCTGAGGTCGAGCTGCTCGAGACCCCGCTGGAGCTCGCGCAGTTGCTCGGGAGTCAAGACCCCCTGGTACCTGGAGGCGAGCTCGGCCGGCCGGCGCTTGAGCAGCACGAGGTCGCGGATCAAGTCCTTGTAGCGCAGGCTGTTGAGCATCACGGCCGGCTTGCCCTTCGGCAGCACCAGGCTGAGCCCGATCTCGAGCTCGCCGATCACCGTCTGCGGCGCGACGTCGACGATGACGTCCTGATCCGTCATCGTCACCTTCGGGATGCGCTTGGCCGGATTGAGCAGGTCCTCCATCGAGGCCCGGAACAGCTTCAAGCGCCCATCGACCGAGATGTCGAACGGCATGCACGACGGCGGGTTGGCGAGCGGGTTGCCGTCGCGGTCGACATAAGGCGACGAGTAGAAATCGAGCTTGGGGTCGCTCGGCTTGCCGCACACTTCCGGCCCGATCGCGTTGTTCTGCATGAACGGCGCGAAGGCCCAGACCCCGAGCAGCGACGGCGGCCGGTAGTAGCCGCGGCCGCTGCCCCTCATCACCTCCTTGAGCGCCGGATCGACCGGACGCTCGCGCAGGTCGAGCGCCGCGTACTCGTCCCACACCCGGGTCGGCATGTGGTTGGAATGCATCGCGCGCGCGTAGTGGGTGCCGACGCGGCTCGCCAGCACCGGCCGCTCGTTGCTCATGAAGTCCACCCGCAGCGTCGGGTCGTTCGGCACCGTCGCGCGGAAGTCGACGTTGTCGAACGGCGGATTCTGGCTCGAATGGCAGCCCGCGCAGGTGCGTGCGAATACCTGCTGGCCGAGCGCGACCGAGCCCGTGCCGAACTCGGCGTCGAGCTGGCGGTCGAGCTCCTGCGGATTGGCCAGCCCGCGCGCCTGCGACAGATGCGGCGGCCGCGTCGCGATGAAGAACGCGGCGACGTCTTCGAGCCGGTCCTCGATGGCGCGGAAGCTCGCGCAGTCGCGCCGGCACTGGCCGATGTCGAACGGCGTCTGCCCGTAGTTGCGCTGCATCGGGTCGGCCGCGCGCGCGTCCGGAACGTGATTGAGCCAGCACTGCTCCGCGCACGAGCCGATGTTGAAATAGACGCGCTGGATCGCCTCGAGCGCGCCGACCGAATCCTCGCCGCCCTTGAGGATGTGCTGCACGCGCTCGACCCTCTCGCTGCGCGCCCAGCACTTGCCGGGCTTCGCCGGCTCGCACCAGCAGGTCGCGTTCGGGCCTTCCGGGCAGCTCGACGCCTTGCGCCACTTGAGCACGCGGTGCTCGTGCAGCGGGCGCTGGGAGAAATTGTTGACCGCGTTCATCGTGCCGGGATTGGCGACGGTGTCCATCGGGATTGCGGAGGTGTCGACCGCGCCCGGCCGGCTGCGGGCGATCAACTGCCATTCGAGCGCGTTCTGCGACATGCCGGACGCCAGGATCTGCGAGATCCGGCTGTACTGCGCGCCCACCAGCCCGTCGATATTCTCCCATTTCGGGTTGTTGGGATCGGCGGCCGGCTTGAGCGGATCATGCGAGATGTGGCAGGCGCCGCACGCCATGCCGATACGGAACGGTGGCTCGATCGAGCCGTCGAAAAGCCGGTTGACGCGCGTATCCGGACTCCTGCCGCCGGCCAGCGGCTTGTTGTATTCCTCCCAGCTCCCGAGCGAGCCGTTGAGCTTGCGCCATTTCTCGGCGTCGAACCGCGGGTTGGGGAACTTGCGTAAGCCCAGCGCGCCGGTCGAGGTCCCGAAGCGCAGGTCGCAGGGGTCTTGCCGCTGGTCGTTCTGGCCGTGCGGCGTGTTGACGTCGAACGGCGCGTCTTTGAAGTCGCAGGCCGGGTCGCGGTAGCCTTCCCGGCCGACGAACCGCAACAGCTCCGCATCTCCCGGGCACCATTGGAAGCCGTAGGTCTCGTCGAGCGACTTCGCCGGACAGTTGGCGTCGCCCGGAACGCAGCAATCGGGATCGGGGATCGCACCCCAGGCCTGGAACAGGTCGCGCTTGTTCTTCGCCGCCAGGATCGTGTACCAGTCGATCGCCGCTCCGAGCCGCTGCGGGTACGAATAGGTCCAGAACCGGTCGTTGAACGCGGTCGCGAAGAACCAGATCTCACGCCCCGCGCGCGCCGCCGGCGACAACTTCGCTTCGCCCGCCGCGAAGCCGGGGTTGAGCGCGCTCTGTGCCTTGCCGCTCGCCGGCGACAGCAGCGCGACGAGCGCGGCGGCGAGGCAGCCGAACAGAACCTGGCGGATATGCGTTGCACGCATGAAGCGAGCCCCCCTTTAGTGTTGCGAGGCGAGCCCGCCAAACGGAAAGGGAGCGGGCGCCCCTCGGCCGCGGCTGAACAAAGTTGTCGCGAAATTACTTTCTCTTTAGAGATGCGAGCTAACCACACCGGCGCCGCGCTGCCAAGCCGCTTTCGCGCCAAGCGGCGCGCGAAAGCGCAGCGCATATGATTGCTTTTCTCTATCGTGAGCGTGTGACGCGCGCCGCTGCGCGACGCTTCGCACACTCTTCGCTGCTTTCGCCTAGTGCGTGTCCCGCGCGCAGCGCAGCGCGCGGACACCTGTCTATCCTTGCGCCCCGATCGGCGATATAAAGCCACCCGTTCGTTGCCGGTTTTGGATTGCGCCGCCGGCAAAAAAGCGCGCCGCCGCCGAGGCCGCGCGCCTAACAGGTACATGACAACATGTCCGTGCATCCGAAAGCCGTGGCCGCGCAGGCCCTGCATCGTTTCGGGCTCGGCCCGCGTGCCGGCACCATCGCCGCGATCGCGTCCGACCCGCGCGGCGCGTTGCGCGCGGAGCTCCAGCGGCCGGGCGTCGGCCTCGTCGCCAACGCCGATCTGTTGAGCGCGAGCCAGGCCGCGACCGCCGCGTTCAACTTCCGCCAGCAGCGCCAGGCGCGCGAGATCGCGATGCGCCAGGAGGCCGAGGAGCGCGCCGCCACCGCCGGTGCCGGCAGCGATGCCGGCATGGCGATGGAGCCGAAGCCGGACGACGCCGCGGCCGCCAATGCGGCGGCGGCGCAGCAGCCGCCCGAGCCCGACCTGCCGGTCCAGATCTTCCGCAAGGAGGTCAAGGCGCGGCTCGATACCGCGATGGCGGCCGAGCTCGGTTACGTCGAGCGGCTGGTGTGGTTCTGGTCGAACCACTTCTGCATTTCCGCCGACGTGACCCAGAGCATGGCGGGCGGGTTCGAGCGCGAGGCGATCCGCCCGCACGTGCTCGGCCGCTTCGCCGACATGCTCCACGCGGTCGAGAGCCATCCGGCGATGCTGTTCTATCTCGACAACACCCGCTCGATCGGCCCGAAGTCGGTCGCCGGCCTGATCGGCCGCACTGGGCTGAACGAGAATCTCGCGCGCGAGATCCTCGAGCTGCATACGCTCGGCGTGCGCTCGGTCTACGACCAGGCCGACGTGACGAGCTTCGCCAAGGTGCTCACCGGCTGGACCCTCATTCCGGCCGCCGGCAATCCGGCGCACGGCAACGAGTTCGTGTTCAATCCGCGCCTGCACGAGCCGGGCCCGCAGCGCGTGGTCGGCAAGGTCTATGACCAACCCGATGTCGAGCAGGGCCGGGCCGTGCTCGCCGATCTGGCGCGCCACCCGGCGACCGCGGCGCATGTCGCGCGCAAGCTCGCGCGCCACTTCGTCGCCGACGATCCGCCGGGCGCGCTGGTCGAGCGGCTCAGCGCGCGCTTTCTCGACACCGACGGCGACCTCAAGGAGATCGCCAAGCTCTTGATCGAGGCGCCCGAGACCTGGGAGGCGCCGCCGACCAAGCTCAAGCGGCCGAGCGAATGGCTGATCTCGATCTGGCGCGCGCTCGGCGTCGTGCCCGAGCCGCGCCGCGCGCTCGAGGCGCAGGCCTATCTCGGCGAGCGGCTGTGGCGCCCGCCGGCGCCGAAGGGTTTTGCCGACGACAAGGCCGCCTGGATCGACGGCCTGGCGCAGCGGCTCGACATCGCCAACCGCGTGGCCGAGCGCGTCGCCCCAACCACCGAGCCCGAGGCGCTGCTCGAAACGGCGCTCGGGCCGCTCGCCTCCGCCGAGACGCGCCAGACCGTCGCGCGCGCCGAGAGCCGCCAGCAAGCGCTCACGCTGGTGTTGATGGCGCCCGAGTTCCAGCGGAGGTGACGGTGACCGAGTTGAGGCACGGCGACGCGGCGCGCCTACCTCCCCCCGCCTGCAGGGAGAGGTCGACCGCGCTGAGCGCCGCGAAGCGCGGGCGGGTGAGGGGGCGCCTCCCGCACCTCCGAGCGCTTCCGGAAATCCCCCTCACCCGGCTCGGACCTGCGGTCCTCGCCGACCTCTCCGCGCAAGCGGGGAGAGGTAGCTGCATGAGGTGATGCGATGACGAAGTGTTTGCACGCCGCCACGCGCCGCGAGCTGATCGCCGCCTCCGGCGTGCTGTTCGCCTGGCCGTTCCTGCCGAAGCTCGCGCTCGCCGAGGGGCGCGACCCGCGCTTCCTGACGATCGTGCTGCGCGGCGGGCTCGACGGGCTCTCGGCGGTGGCGCCGGTCGGCGATCCCGACTGGGCGAAGCTGCGCGGCGAGCGCGGGCTCAAGCGCGACGGCACGCCGGCGGCGCTGCCGCTCGACGGCTTCTTCGCGCTCAATCCGGCGATGCCGAACCTGCACCGACTCTACCGTGCCGGCCAGGTGACGATCGTGCACGCCGCCGCCACGCCCTATCGCGAGCGCTCGCATTTCGACGGCCAGGACGTGCTCGAGAGCGGCCTGCCGCGGCCCGGCCGCGCGGACTCGGGCTGGCTCAACCGCGCGCTCGGCACCCTCGAGCCGGGCGGCCGCGTCAACCCGCGCGACGGCCGCGCGTTCGCGGTCGGCCCGGTGACGCCGCTGGTGGTGCGCGGGCCGGCGCCAGTGCTCTCGTGGACGCCGCAGCGCATCCTCCCGGCCAGCGACGACACCATGATGCGCCTGGTCGAGCTCTACCGCCACACCGATCCGGAGCTTGCGCGCGCGATCGAGGGCCGCATGGGCCTGCTCGGCATGGCGCGCGCCGGCGGCATGACCGCGATGGATTCGACCGAGAACAACCGCGCGCCGGAAGGTTTTGCCGCGCAGGTGCGCGCCTACTTCGCCGAGGCCGCCGGCACCGCCGCCAAGTTCTTGGCGCGCGCCGACGGGCCGCGCATCGGCGCGCTCGCGTTCAACGGCTGGGACACCCATATCGACGAGGGCGCGGCCAGCGGCCGGCTCGCCACGTTGCTCGGCGCACTCGACGGCGCGTTCGCGGCGGTCGAGAGCGGGATGGGCGAGACGTGGCGCGAGACCGTGGTGGCGGTCGTCACCGAGTTCGGCCGCACCGCGCGCATCAACGGCACCAACGGCACCGACCACGGCACCGCCACGGTGGCGCTGATCGCCGGCGGCGCGCTCCGGGGCGGCCGCGTGATCGCCGACTGGCCCGGGCTCAGGCCCGCCGACCTCTACGAGGGCCGCGATCTCAAGGCCACCACCGACTTGCGCGCCGTGCTCAAGGGCGTGCTCAAGGACCACCTGCGCGCCGGCGAGCGCGCGCTGGCGACGACGGTGTTTCCGGACTCGGGCGACGTGGCGCCGATGACGGGGCTGGTGGGGTAGGCGGCCTCCCCTTCGCGATTGCGTTCGTGCTCGGAAGGGCGGCGCACCTTCGCGAGTGACACGAGCTTTTGCATTGCGGTTCCGGCCGCCCGTGCGCGGTGGAACTGCGAACGGACCACGCTCAGCCGATCACCCGGCCGTAGGTGGCCTGCTCGAATCGAAAGCCCTCGTCCGAGGCTTCGGTTATGCCGTTGTTGTAGTTTCCCCAATGACATAGGGCGTGGAGCAGCGCCACGCCGACGATCGGAACCCGCAGGCCGGTCGCGGTGTATCCCATGCCCTTGCCGAGGAAGAACTCGGCGTAGTCCTTCGGATTGATGTCGATGTCGTTGGGAGTGTCCGGGTTGAAGCAGCACTTGGCGTGTCCCGCCATGTTGATGCAGCGACGGTTGCGGGGTTCGTAGACGAATACGAACGGATCCGTCCCCCAGTGCAGCGCGTGACGCGCCTGCGTCACCGTCATGCCGCCGTAGGCCACCAGGTTGTTCACGATCAGCGAAATGTGGGCGCACTTCGGCATCGAATAGCGCAGGTATCTATACAGATCCGGACAGAGCTTTCTTTCCGATGCGGTCATGCGCATGGCTCGCACCTTTTCGTCGACGACAGGGTCTCGACCCGCGAACGCGCCGAAGTAGCGGAGATCTGCTCGTTGGTCGTGCCGCGCGCCGCCGTGGTTCACGCCCGCGAACCGCTCACTTTAGAGATGGGCCGCGGCGCTGAACCTGCGGCCGTGCGTGCTTCGAGACGCGCGCGTTTCCGCGCGCTCCTCAGCATGAGGACGCTGGGAGACGTTGGAATCGTTGCGGTCTTTCTCGGCCGGCCTCTGAAGACTGAGGCGGCGACGCGAAGGATCGCGTGCGCCCTTCGAACCGGGCGCGCCGCCGCGGCGACCAACCCAAGGAGTAGCCCTGAACCGACCATTGAGCGACCGCCATGCCCATCGACACGGCCCGACCCCGGAACGACGCGTGGCTCGGATTGCGAGCGATCGAGGCCAACGGACGTGGCGTCGGGCCACTCGCCGATATTGTGGACGTTCCGTCTCCTTCGAAATTCGCGCTCGGCGACGCTTCGCTCGAAGCCACACGGCAAAAGAATTGGCTCCTGGCGAATTTCGACCCCACGGCCCTGTTCCCCGACGAGGCAGGTACCTTTTTCTTTGGCAGCCGGAGCAAGGTGGCGGCGCAGGCCACGGACGCCACAGAGGCCGAAGCACACGTTGCGCGAGCGGTTCCCGCCCACGCGCCTTCGCTGAACGCCGACGCAGCGGCTTCGCCGATCCCGCTCTACACCGCGCCGGCGCGCGATATTCCGACCGGCGCCAACCAGACCCTGACGGTCGGCGGCGCGCGCACCGACACCATCGCGCCGCCGAAGGACGCCGGCGATTTCGTGTTCGAGCCGGCGTTTCCGCTACCGGCCGATGATTTCGGGATCATCCCGCCGCCGCCGACCCATTCGATCGGCGAGGACAATCTCGAAGAGCTGATGGATCACCTCAACCGCAGCGGCAACAAGTGGGATCCGACCGATCCCGACGGCGGCGTCACGCTGCGGATCGGCTTCCCGCAGGAATACGACGACATCCCGCTGTATTTCCGCAACATGGACGGCTTCGACACGCCGGTCGACGCCTGGGCGAAGGGGCTCGACTTCTTCGACGCCCAGAATCAGGACTACGCGCTGCAGGCGCTGCAGGCCTGGGCCGACATGGCCAAGGTCCGTTTCGAGGTCGTCGCCCCCGGCGAGGAAGCCGACATCTATTTCTACGGCCGCAATTTCAACGACGGCGGCGCGTTCTCGTCCGGCATCGATGCGCCGCACGGCAGCCGCATCGCCATCAACGTCAAGAACGGCTGGCCGGACATGCAGCCCGCCGGGCCATCGTCCAACTTGCTGATTCACGAAATCGGCCACTCGCTCGGCATGAGCCATCCGGGCCACTACGACGTGGGCGACTACAAAGGATACAATTGGGATGCCGAGTACATCGAGGACACCCGGATGTACACGGTCATGTCCTACAACTCCGGTACCTATACCGGCTTCGATGCCGGGGGCCTGCAGCCGAGGGCGATCACGCCGCGGTCGCACGACGCGCACGTCATTCAACAGCTCTATGGCCCCAACTGGGATACCCGCGCCGACGACAGCACCTACGGCTACAACGCCTCCGGTGTCGGCGACCTGTACGACTTCGACAATTACGGCGGCGCGGGCGAGTTCGATCCGCCGCTGTTCACGATCTGGGATGGCGGCGGCGAGGACTGGCTCGACCTGAGCGGCGATCCATCGTCGGTGACGCTCGACCTGCGGCCGGGCGCGTTCTCCAGCACGCACGGCATGACCTACAACATCTCGCTCGCCTATGTGCCGGAAGGCGCGCCTGACGCGCTTGCGGGCTACATCGAAAACGCCCGCGGGGGCGCCGGCAACGATTCGATTACCGGCAACGCGCAGGCCAATCACCTAGTGGGCAATGACGGCAACGACACGCTCACCGGGCTCGAGGGCGACGACCGGCTGGTCGGCGGGGCCGGCAACGACACGCTGCTCGGCGGGCTCGGCGACGATCACCTCATCGGTGGCCCCGGCGACGACGTGCTCAGCGGTGGTGTGGGGAGCGACTGGGCGGTTTTCGATGACTTCGTGCTTGCCCCGGTGACCATCGATCTCGGCAAGACCGCGCAGAAAACCGGCGCCGGTGGCTTCGACACGCTGCTCAGCATCGAGAGCGTCGCGGGCACGAGATACGCGGACACGCTCAAGGGCTCCGGCTACGCCAACGAGCTCGTGGGCAACGCCGGCAACGATCAGATCTGGGGCTATGGCGGCAACGACCGCATTGTCGGCGGAGCCGGCAACGACCAGCTCTGGGGTGGGACTGGGGCCGACCGCTACGAATTCGCTCCCGGCTGGGGGGACGACCGCATCGCCGATTTCGAAATCGGCACCGACAAGCTGGACTTGCGCGCGCTCGCCAATGCGGGAGCCCCGCTCAAGATCGGCGTGCAAGCCACCACGCTCGGGACAATGGTGAGCTGGGGTGACGATTCGATCCTGCTGGTGGGCGTTACCGCCCTTCCGCCCGGCGACCTGCTGATCTAGGGCGGCTGTTCGCGCAACCACCGGAGACGCTTCGGCCGAACGACGGAGACGGCCAATGATGACCCGCACCGTCCTGGTGATCGCCGCGATGCTGTCGGTGGCCGCGAACCGTCCTGCCGCAGCCCAATACGATTATCCGGGCGAGTATGCGCAAAGGTTTGACGGGACCTCCCGCAGCGGCGCCGCAGGAGCGCGGCCGAACCGTCGAATCCATATCGATGCATTCAGGGGCGGCGTTCGGAACGACGCGACCAGGACGCCGAGAACCCGCCCGCTCCGGATCAAATGAGGTTCACCTCCCCCTGTGGGCTAACGCATGCTCCCATCTGAGCGCCGAGCTGAATTGCGCTTCCGTTCTCGCGGAGCCGTCGTCCAGCGTTCCGTTCTCGCGGAGCCGTCGTCCAGCGTTCCCTCCCCCCTGTTCAGACCGGGGACATCGTGAACGCGTGTTCGGGGACATGGTGGACACTTTTCCCGAGCGGAGATGGGAAGCGCGTCGCTTTGCTGCGACAATTTACACCCTGTGAGTTGCGTGTTCCTGTTTTGTTCGCTACACTGCCTTTCATGAGGCCGCGGGGACTGACGCGGTCTGAATGAATCGGCTGCAAGCGATGGTGCCGTGCAGTGAGCGCCATCGCGGCGCTGATTATTGTCTGCGAGGTTGCGCCCGCAATTTGTAAATCACTTGTTTTATCAAATTCGCGGCGCACAAATCGGGTGCCGCGGGGGCAGATCTTTGTCTCGATCTCCGAGAAACGCGGAGCGGCCGCGATCGCCGAGCGTCACCTTGGGCGGCGTCGCCGCAGCGGCGCACGAGCGCCCAGCGGGTCGAAGCATTCCTCGGATCAAGTCCGAGGACAGGCTGTTCGAGACGCGCCCGCTCGGCGGCGCTCCTTAAGAATGAGGAGCTGCAAGTTTCATCCGGATGGATCGGCCGCGAGGCCGGCGCGCAACTCGCAATGACACATAAGGCACGAGTCGATCGATCAAGCGCTCGCGTATTCGCGCCTGATCGCATCGAGCAACGCCCGCATCTCGGCCGGCGATCGTAAATGGTGGACGCGCTTCGATTGCGCCGCATCGGCGACGAACTGGCGTACGCCTTCTCGCACGCAGGCGATACTTTCGCTCGACAGGCAGCGCTCGATCTCGTCGAATCCGCGGCAACGCTCGACCGGAGGTCGGCGACGTCAACGGCATCGATGGCATTCCGCGTGCGCGGCGGCCGCCACTTCCCTGCCACAGTCGGCGGCGATAGGCTTGCGTCAGCTGATTGTCGGGGGCGACGATGGTCAGCGGAGTTGCGTTCAGTGAGCGATCAGGCAGCGGCGAATTACCGCAAGCGGGCCGCGGAGTGTGCGGCCGCAGCGTCCACCACCAAAAATCCAGAGACCCGGACTCAGCTGGTGATGCTGGCGGAGAAATGGGTCAAGCTCGCCGAGCAGCGCGAGCATTCTGTCGCCACGCACGGCACCGGGCCGCCGCGGCAGCCCCGCGAGCGCTGAAGCGCGTCATCGGCATTCGCGCGCTTTCCGCGCGCGCAATGCGTGCGCGCTGCACTCCGTCTCTGCGAGCGAAGCGGTGCTGGATTGCGCTTCGTCGCTCACACTCATCGCGATGACCGAGCGGCGTGTCCCGTTGGCGGTGCGGCGCGAAGGGCCGCACTGCAGATGCGGGACCCGGTTTCCTTATCCCCTCGCGCGGATTGGCCAGAACAACGGCACGGCTGCCTAGATTGCCCTGATGTCGCTGTCGCGATCCGCAAAAAGGCACGCGCCGCGTGTCCCCGCACGCGGATCGCGCTCTCGTACTGTCCCGCGAGCACGCAAAGGCGTGGCCACGATCTCCCGAAACAGACGATACAAAGTCGATCACAACCGAAATCGGCACGATACCGAAGGGCGCTACTCATGTGCCAGACAGCGAGGGCAACAAGGTAGCCCGGGGTTGGGAGATCACAGGGGAGACCACCATGACGACGCTCACCATGACGATCGGCCATCAGGCCTACGCGACCCCGGAGATCGTGCGCGGCGTGCCGCAAGCCGGACTGGCGAGCCGGATCGAAGCGGGCGTCAAGCTCGTTTTTCGCCTGATCGATCGCCAGCGCCAGCGCCGCGCCCTGCTCGATCTCGACGATCACCTTCTCAATGACATTGGCGTGTCCCGGCGGGCGGCGATCGCGGAAGCTCGCAAGCCGTTCTGGAAGTGAGGTTCTGACACCAACCGGCGACGCCCGGAGCCGAGGAGCCAACGACATGCCCACCTCGATTGAGAGCTTCAATTCTGGACCGTCGGTCCATCCGTTGTATCGATTGGCCAAAGAGACGCCCGAACAGCTTGACCCGTGTCTGCGGCGAGCGGCGTTCAGAATGGCGCGCAGGCGGTTCACGCGATGGCTCAGGGAGGTTTGGCTGCGCGCCGAAGCTCTGCGTGTCCCGCACGCGCCGCAGCGCGTCGCCTGAGCGCGGCGGTGCGGCGCAGATGCGCAGCACCGGTTGCTTCTTGTTCGCACGCACGATGCCGCGCGTTCTTCGCACGAAACGAAGCAACTCCAACGCCCTCCTACTCCGCCGCCTGCGCCGGGGCGGCGTCGATGAAGCCGCCGGACTGCCGCCGCCACAGCTCCGCATAGTGGCCGCCTGAGCGCAGCAGCTCGGCGTGCGTGCCCTGCTCCACGATGCGGCCGCGGTCGAGCACCACCAGGCGGTCCATGCGCGCAATGGTCGAGAGCCGGTGCGCGATCGCGATCACGGTCTTGCCCGCCATCAACGTGCCGAGGCTCGCCTGGATCGCCGCCTCGACCTCGGAGTCGAGCGCCGAGGTCGCCTCGTCGAGCACCAGGATCGGCGCATCCTTGAGGATCACGCGCGCGATCGCGACGCGCTGGCGCTGCCCGCCGGAGAGCTTGACGCCGCGTTCGCCGACATGGGCGTCGAAGCCGAAGCGGCCGCGCAAGTCCTCAAGCTCGTCGATGAACTCGTCGGCGTGCGCGAGCCGCGCCGCCTCGACGATCGCCGCCTCGCTCGCGCCGGGGCGGCCGTAGCGGATGTTGTCGCGGATCGAGCGGTGCAGGAGCGAGGTGTCCTGCGTCACCACCGAGATCTGCGCGCGCAGGCTCTCCTGCGTCACCGCGGCGATGTCCTGGCCGTCGATCAGGATGCGGCCGTCCTCGACGTCGAAGAAGCGCAGCAGCAGGTTGACGAGCGTCGACTTGCCGGCGCCGGAGCGGCCGACGAGCCCGATCTTCTCGCCCGGCGCGACCGCAAGCGTGAGGCCGTCGATCAGCCCGGTCTCGCGGCCATAGCCGAAGCGCACGTCCTCGAAGGCGATCGCGCCGCGCGGCACTTCGAGCGTGGCGGCGTCCGCCCGGTCGACCAGGCCGATCGGGCGCGCGATCGCCGCCATGCCCTCTTGCACCACGCCGACGTTCTCGAAGATCGAGGTGACCTGGTAGGCGACCCAGCCGGAGGTGTGGATGATCTGCCAGGCCAGCGGCAACGCCATCGCGACGGTGCCGACCTCGACCGCGCCGCGCGCCCACAGCACCAGCGCGAACGCGGCGGTGCCGGTCAAGAGCAGCGCGTTGAGGCTCGACAGCGAGAGCGCGAACAGCGTGTTGAGCCGCAGCGAGGCGTGGAACATGCCGGTATGCTCATCGACTGCGTCGCGCACATAGGCGTCCTCCTGGCGCGCGCGCGCGAACAGCTTGACGGTCAGGATGTTGGTGTAGGTATCGACCAGCCGGCCGGTAAGCACGGAGCGCGCTTCCGACACCTCGTGGGAGCGGTCGCGCATGCGCGGCACGAACACCCGCAGCAGCACCACGTAGCCGGCGAACCAGACGAGCACCGGCAGCGCCAGCCAGCGGTCGGCGGCGGCGAGCAGCACCACGGCGCTGGTGCCGTACACGACGATGTACCAGACACCGGTAATGAGCGCGACCAGGCTCTCGCGGATCGCCGGCCCGGTCTGCATCACCTTGTTGGCGATGCGGCCGGCGAAATCGTTCTGGAAGAACGCCCACGACTGGCGCGCGACGTGCCAGTGGCTCTGCCAGCGCACCAGGTTCTGGACGTTGGCGGAGATGGCCTGGTTGGCGACCATGTTCTGCGCCGTAATCGCGAGCGGCCGCGCCACCATGACCAGCAGCGCCATACCGAGCAGCAGGTGCCAGGATTGCGCGAACAGCCGGTCCGGCGTGCTCGCCGTCACCAACGTGACCAGGCGGCCGATGAACACCGGGATCATCGAGTCGAGCAGCGCGACCACGAGACCGACGACGAACAGCGCGATGAACGGCCCCTTGGCCTGGCGGGCGAAGTGCCAATAGAACGCGATCAGCCGCGGTGGCGGCTCAGGCCGTTCCGGCAGCCCGGTCGGCTGCAGCAGTTTCTCCAACAGGACGAACATGGCGTATCTGCGTAGCGCCGCGGTCAGAAAAAGTGGCCACCGGGTTTTCGTCCGACCGCGCGCCAATCTTGGCGTGGCGCGCAATCCGAGCGGCTGACCGGTGACCACTCAGCCTGATTGCGCGCCCGACGCCGCAGCCGGCGCGGAATGCGCGCCGGCTGGCTGGCGGATCGAAGTCGTTACGAGGCGGGCGCGCCTTTAGTCGCCGTTCGTGTCGGGATCGTGGCGCACCGCCCACCGCCCGCGCAGCGCCACTTGCATGTGGCGGCCGGGTTACATGGTGAGTCGCGTGTCCCGCACGCGCTGCAGCGCCCCCGGGGCCGAGGACAGTAGCCGGGATCCCCGGTCAGTTCAGCACGTCGTTCGCGGCCGTGATCAGGTCCGAGGTGGGGTTGGCGGCGCAGTATGCTGCGAGCTTGGCTGCGTCGCTCTGGATCTTGTCGAAATCGAGGATTGGCGGGTCGTCCTCCTCGGTCCAGTAGCCCTGCAGCCAGACCAGGATCAGCCCGACGTTCTCTTTGCTGCTCTCCAGGAACTGCTTGCAGGTTACGGTCGACAGATCGAGCTTCTGGGCGGACGCCGGCGTTGCGGCCGCCATGACGATGGCAGTGAGGGTGCCGAGCAGAAATCGCATGCGGATTGTCCTTGTCAGGTGCAACAGGGGCGGATTAGCTCACAACCAGGATAGCTTGGAAACCGCCCGCCCTGCCACCCCGCCACGATTGGCGAACCCACTTGGTCTGCATTGATCGCCCTCACCCCACCGCGCTTCGCTACTCTCAGCGCGGTCGACCCCTTTGCAGCGGGAGAGGTTGGCGAGCACCGAAGGTGCGCGCCGGGTGAGGAGCGAGACGCAACGCGAAAAGACAACAACGGAGCAGCGATCGATGATCGACCTCTATTACTGGACCACGCCGAACGGCCACAAGATCACGATGTTCCTGGAAGAGACCGGGCTGAAGTACAAACCGATCCCGGTCAACATCAACAAGGGCGAGCAGTTCAAGGCCGAGTTCCTTGCGATCTCGCCCAACAACCGCATTCCGGCGCTGGTCGACCATGCGCCGGCCGGCGGCGGCAAGCCGGTGGCGGTGTTCGAATCCGGCGCGATGCTGGTCTATCTCGCCGAGAAGACCGGCAAGTTCCTGCCCAAGAAGGGCCGCGCGCGCTACGACGTAATGCAGTGGCTGTTCTGGCAGATGGGCAATCTCGGGCCGATGTCGGGACAAAACAATCACTTCAAGAACTACGCGGTCGACCAGCTGCCGTACGCCATCGATCGCTACCGCAACGAGGTCAACCGGCTCTACGGCGTGCTCGACAAGCGGCTCGCCGACCGCGCGTTCCTGGCCGGCGACTACTCGATCGCCGACATGGCGTCGTACCCCTGGGTGGTGCCGTGGGAGCGGCAGGGCCAGAGCATTGACGACTTCCCGCATCTCAAGCGCTGGCTGGGAGCGATCGCGGAGCGGCCGGCGACCAAGCGCGCCTACGCGCTCGCCAAGGAGATCAACCCAAACCCGCCCGGCATCCGCACCGCGGAGGAGCGCGCGATCCTGTTCGGGCAGACCGCCGCCTCGGTTGCCGCCGCAGCCGCGGCGGCACAGTGAGGATGGGAGGCCGTCATTGCGAGTTGCGCGCGGCTTGACGGCCGATCCATCTGGATGAAACTTGGCTCTGCCCTCTCCTCAGGAGCGCCGCGGGGCGGCGCGTCCCGAAGAGCCTGTCCTCGGACTTGATCCGAGGAATGCTCCAGAAGTCCGCAGCGACCCTGATGACGTAACCAGACCATGACCGCTGCGCCGCTGCCCGGCATTCGCGCCTGCGTGTTCGACGCCTACGGCACCCTGTTCGACTATGCGTCGGCGGCGGCGAGCTGCCGCGACGCGCTCGGCGACAAGCTCGGCGCGTTCACCACGCTGTGGCGCGAAAAGCAGCTGCAGTACACATGGCTGCGTTCGCTGCAGGGCTCGCATGCCGACTTCTGGCGGGTGATCGGCGACGCGCTCGACTATGCGCTCGAGACGCTCGACATCGACGACGGCGCGCTGCGCGAGCGGCTGATGCAGCAGTTCCTCGCGCTTCGCCCCTTTCCGGAGGTGACGCAGACGCTCGAGCGGATCAAGGCGGCCAATCTCAAGACCGCGATCCTGTCGAACGGTTCGCCCGCCATGCTGCGCTCGCTGGTCGAGACCGCAGGCCTCGGCCGCCTGCTCGATGCCGTCCTGTCGGTCGAGGAGGTCGGCGTCTACAAGACCCATCCGGCGGTCTACCAGCTCGCGGTCGACCGCCTCGGCGTGCCGGCGCGCGCCATCAGCTTCCAGTCGTCGAACGCGTGGGACGCCTATGCGGCCTCCGCCTTCGGCATGCGGGTGGTGTGGTGCAACCGCTACGGCCAGGCGCGCGAGCGCCTGCCGGGCTCTCCCGACCGCGAGGTCCGCACGCTCGCCGAGCTCCCCGCCCTGGTCGGCGCGTAATCGCCCTCCTGGATCGCCTCGCTTCGCTCGCAACGACGGCTCTCCCTGCGCGTCTGCGAGGAGCGAAGCCACGAAGCCAGAATGCTTGACTCCGTCAACTAACTGATTGACGATGTCAAGCATCGTTCCGGGAGGCTGCCATGGCGGACGCGCAGCTCGAAGGCCGCATCGCCGCGGTGCGGCGGTTCACGCGCTTCTACACGCAGCGCCTCGGCGTGCTCAATGAAGGGCTGCTGGAGAGCCGGTTCTCGCTGGCGCAGGGCCGCGTGCTCTACGAGCTCGCCAATCGCGCGCAGCCAACCGCGTCCGAGCTCGGCAAGGAGCTCGGCCTCGACGCCGGCTATCTCAGCCGCATCCTGCGCGCCTTCGAGCGGCAAAAGCTGCTGCAGCGGACGGTGTCGAAGTCCGACGGCCGACAACAGCTGCTGACGATCACCGACAAGGGCCGCCAGACGTTCGCGCCGCTCAACGCGCGCTCGCGCGAGCAGATCGGCGCGATGCTCGCGCCGCTATCGGCGAGCGAGCAGGCAAGCCTGGTCGACGCCATGCGGGCGGTCGAGCGGCTGATGGGCGCGCCGCGCGAGAGCCGCCCCCCCTACGTGCTGCGCCCGCCGGCGCCCGGCGACATCGGCTGGGTGGTGAGCCGCCACGGCGCGCTCTATGCGCAGGAATACGGGTTCGACGCGCGCTTCGAGGCGCTGGTGGCGGAAATCGTGGCGAAGTTCGTGCAGACGCTCGATGCCGAGCGCGAGCGCGCATGGATCGCGGAGCGGGACGGCGACAACGTCGGCTCGGTATTCGTGGTCCGCCGTTCGGCGACGATCGCGCAGCTACGGCTGCTCTTGGTCGAGCCGAAGGCGCGCGGGCTCGGCATCGGCGCGCGGCTGGTCGACGAGACCCTGCGGTTCGCGCGCCAAAGCGGCTATCGCAAGATGACGCTGTGGACGCAGTCGAATCTCACCGCCGCCCGCGCCATCTACCAGAATGCCGGCTTCCGCCTCACCAAGACCGAGCGCCACCGCAGCTTCGGCCACGACCTCGTCGGCGAATACTGGGAGCGGAAGCTGTGAGCAATGTCTCGCGCGCACTGCAGCGCGTAGCGCCGCACAGACGCGGCGCCCCGGTTTCTGTCTTCGCGAGCTTCAAGTAACCGGGGTCGCGGGTCTGCGGGCATGACCGCGCGCCACACCGCGCCCCCGGCACACGTAAGCGAAAGCTCAGGTGCCGCGGCCCCACAGGCCGCAGTAGCGGCGCAGCACGAACGGCAGGCCGTTCTCGTAGTTCGGCCAGCTGGCGTATTTCGGCAGCTTCATCTCCTTCTCGACCGCGTCCCAGCACTTGCCTTCGCGCGCCGCCTTCTGCACCTCGCTCGAGGCCTCCTGCATGAAGGCGAGCAGGTTCTGCGCGTCCTGCTTGGTGCCGAGCCGCCCGCCGGGGCCGGGATGACCGGGAATCATCCGCTCCCAGTCCATGGCCAAGACCTTCTTGATGAAGTCCTCGGTTTCGACCGGATAGATGTCGATGAAGCCGCGGCCAGGCACCGATCCGACCGGGATGGTGTCGACGATGAAGACGATCTTCTCCTTCGGCAGCCGCATCACCAGCGTCGAGTCGGAATGGTTGAGGCCGAGATAGGCGAGCTCGAGCGTCGTGCCGCCGAGCCGAATGACCTTCTTCTTGTCGACGGTCTCGTCGGGCAACACCGTGTGCGGATCCTTGATCTGAGCCAGCCGCTCCTTGGCGCGCTTGTGCGCGATCACGCGGGCGCCGGCATCCTTGAACGCCTTGCCGCCGGCAATGTGGTCGAAGTGGTGGTGGCTGTAGATCAGGTACTTGATCGGCTTGTCGGTGATCTTCTTGATCTCGTCGACATATTGCTGGCCGCCGGTCGGCCGGCCGTAGGCGACCGGGTCGGTGGCGATCACGCCGGCCTTGGTGACGATGAACATCGCCTGATGGTTGCCGTTGCGGAAGATGTAGACGTTGTCAGTGCCATCGACCTTGGTGGTCTCGATCTGCGGCCGGGCAGGTGCCGCCGGCGCGGCCGCAGGTGCCGCAGGTGCCGGCGCGGCCGGCGCGGGCGCCTGCTGCTGCGCCTGTGCCGGGATGACGGCGGCGACCAGTCCGGCCGTCAGCAGTGCAAGACCCGTTCGCGTCATGGACTTCCTCCCTGTGGTTGATCCCATGTTCACGCTAGGCGCCATTGCGAGCGGCGAGGAGCGAAGCGACGAAGCAACCCATACTCGAGCTCCGCGTTCTGAACTGCTTAGCTTGGCGCGCGCAACGACGGGCTACTTGCCGGTGGTGTGATAGGTGCAATAGCGCTCGATATTGCCGGCGAGGAATGCCTCGTAGTTCAGCCAGGTGGCGTATTTCGGCATCTTCACCTCGGTCTTGGCGACGTCCGGGCACTTGCCGGCGTCGGAGGCCTTCTTCACCTCGGCCGAGAGCTCCTCCATGAAGGTGAGCAGGTTCTGCACGTCCTGCTTGGTGCCGAGCCGGCCGACGTAAGGGTGACCGGGCAGCATGCGATCCCAGTCGAGCGCGAGCACGCGCTTGAGCGAGTCGTTCCAGTCCGGCAGGTAGGAGTCCGGCATGTTGCGGAAGTTGACCGCCTGCACCGGAATGAAATCGACCGTGAAGATCAGCTTGTCCTTCGGCAGCCGCATGACCAGCGAATTGTCGGAGTGGTTGCGGCCGACGAAGTGAAGCTCGAGCTCGGTGCCGCCGAGGGTGAGCGTGCGCTTGTCGTCGACGGTCTCGTCCGGGATGACGATGTCGGGCCGCGCCATCGCGGTCAGCCGCTCCTTGGCCTTGCTGTGGGCGATGAAGGTCGCGCCCGCGTCCTTGAACGGCTGGCCGCCGGCGATGTGGTCGGGGTGATGGTGGCTGTAGACGACGTAGCGGATCGGCGCCTGGGTGAGCTTGCGGATCTCGGCCAGGTAGGCGTCGGCAGCCGGACGGTTCTCGCTGATCGGGTCGGTCGCGATCACGCCCTCGGGCGTCACAATGAACATCGACTGGTGGTTGGCGTAGCGGAAAACGTAGACGTTGCCGGTGCCCTCGACCTTGGTGGTGGAGATATGCGGCGGCGCCAGCGCCTGTGCGGAGGGCGCCGGCGCGGGAGGTGCAGGCGTCGTCTGTGCTGCGGCCGCGCCGGACCATGCCACCGCCAATCCAGCCGCCAGCGCTGCCGCGATATGCCGCTTCATGGCATCCCCCTTAGGTTGCCCGCGCCGGCATGGTCGGGCAGTCGCGCCGGCGCCGCAAGTCACGCCTTCTTGAGCCCTGCTACGACGGAATGGCGCTGAGCCGCAATCCCTGCCGGCGAAGCTCCCGCCCCGCCTCGAGCCCACGCCTCGAGCCCGGGGGAGGTCGGTTGGGGCGTCTCTTGCGACCAGGACCCATCCGGCTTCGCGCCCACGCGCGAAGCCACCCTTTCGGGGGGAAGGACTAAGGCTCTACGCCTCTGCTCGTGACGAACCAATCGTAGATTTCGGCACCGGTCCAGAACAGCACGCCGCCCTTACCGCTGAGATACCGGTAGAGCCGTTCCAAGTGCACGAAGCGGTGCGGCTGGCCGGACAGGTAGGCGTGCAGCGGAATGGTCATGATCTTGGCGCGGGTTGCGCCCTCCTTGAACAGCCGCTCGAACTGGTCGACGCCGCGCTCGTAGAAGTGCCGCGCCTCGTGGTTCTGCAGCGCCATGATGGTGATGTCGTTCATGTCGAACGTGTAGGGGATCGTCACCATGCGGCCGTGCGCGGTCTCGAGCACCGAGGGCTCGTCGTCGTGCACGTAGTCGCCGGTGTACTTGAAGCCGGCGGCGGCCAGGTAGTCGGGGGTCTCGAGCGTCTGGCTCATGCCGGGCGCGAGCCAGCCGATCGGCCGCTCCCCGCTCGCCTGCTCGATCGCCGCGATCGCGCGCCGGATGGCGGCGGGCTGGTCCTCGACGGTCTGCATCGGCCGCTGCTCGTAGCCATGCGGGACGAACTCCCAGCGCGCATCCCGCATCGCCTGCGCGATGCGCGGGTAGTTCTCGACCATGACGCCGTTGACCGCCGCCGACGGCCGCACGCCGAGCTCGCCGAACAGCTCGAAGAAGCGCCAAACGCCGACCCGCATGCCGTATTCGTGCCACGCCCAGTTCGGCACGTCGGGCAGGATCGGCTGTCCCATCGGCGGCGTGAGCACCGTGCGCGGCATCGGCCGGCCGATGTCCCAGGCTTCCAGGTTGACCACCGTCCAGACCACGACGCGCGCGCCGTCGGGGAGCTTGAGCGGCGGGCGATCGACGATCGCCGAGTAAGGCAGGCGTTCACGCGGCGTCATGGGCATGGGAAATTCCTCGGGGTCGGAGTGAGAAACGTCGTGTCCCGCACGCGGCGCCCGGGACATGGGCCGATGCGATGCGGAACCGGCCGATATCGGCTAACGTTGGTTCGGCCGCCGGTCTCACCATGGAGAACCTTGCATGACCGTCAACCTGGTCTCGCTGCAGCCCCTGGTCGCGCTGATCGCGGGAATCCTGATCCTGCTCATGCCGCGGCTGCTCAACTACATCGTGGCGATCTACCTGATCGTGATCGGCGTTGTGGGCCTGATCCGCTGACGGGCTCGAAGCGGCCGTCCAACAGGTTGAAATGCCGCCGAAAAAGCGCCAAGAGGGGCGTGCCGCCAGGGTGCTGCGCGGTCCACGACGGTCGCGTCCAACGACGGAAGCGTGAAGATGGCGAGGTGGGTCTACTCCTTCGGCGACCGCAAAGCCGAGGGCAAGGCGGAAATGCGCGACCTGCTCGGCGGCAAGGGCGCCAACCTTGCCGAGATGGCCAACCTCGGGCTGGCGGTGCCGCCGGGATTCACGATCACGACCGAGGTCTGCACCCACTTCTACGCCAACGGCAAGACCTACCCGGCCGACCTGCGCACGGAAGTCGATGCCGCGCTTGCGCAGGTCGGCCGGCTGACCGGCAAGGCGTTCGGCGATGCGGCCGATCCGCTGCTGGTCTCGGTTCGCTCCGGCGCGCGCGCCTCGATGCCGGGGATGATGGACACGGTGCTCAATCTCGGGCTCAACGACCTGACGGTCGAGGCGCTCGCCCGCCAGGCGGCGGACCGGCGCTTCGCCTACGACAGCTACCGGCGCTTCATCACCATGTATTCCGATGTCGTCCTGGGCGTCGAGCATCATCACTTCGAAGAAATCCTGGAGGAGTACAAGGAGCGTAGGGGCTACGTGCTCGACACCGATCTCACCGGAGATGACTGGGTCGAGATGGTCGCGCGCTACAAGGAGCGGGTGACCGCGGAGACCGGCAACGACTTCCCGCAACAACCGCACGACCAGCTATGGCGTGCGATCGGCGCGGTGTTCGGCTCGTGGATGAACGCACGCGCGATCACCTACCGGCGCCTGCACAACATTCCGGAAAGCTGGGGCACCGCCGTCAACGTGCAGGCGATGGTGTTCGGCAACATGGGCGAGACGTCGGCGACCGGGGTTGCGTTCACGCGCAATCCGTCGACCGGCGAGAAACAGCTCTACGGCGAGTTCCTGATCAACGCGCAGGGCGAGGACGTGGTCGCCGGCATCCGCACGCCGCAGGAGATCACCGAGGCCGCGCGCATGGCGTCGACCTCCGACAAGCCCTCGATGGAGCAGGCGATGCCGGAGGCGTTCGGCGAGCTTTGCGGCATCTATGAGACGCTCGAGCGCCACTACCGCGACATGCAGGACCTCGAGTTCACGGTCGAGAAGGGCAAGCTGTGGATGCTGCAGACGCGTGCCGGCAAGCGCACCGCCAAGGCGGCGCTGCGGATCGCGGTCGAGCTTGCGAACGAAGGCCTAATCAGCCAGGACGAGGCGGTGACGCGGGTCGACCCGGCTTCGCTCGACCAGCTGCTGCATCCGACCATCGATCCGGACGCCGACCGCGCGGTGATCGCCGCCGGCCTGCCGGCCTCGCCGGGCGCCGCCTGCGGCGAGATCGTGTTCTCGCCCGACGAAGCCGAGGCGCTCAAGGCGCAGGGGCGCAAGGTGATCCTGGTGCGGATCGAGACCTCGCCGGAGGACATTCATGGCATGCATGCCGCCGAGGGGATCTTGACCACGCGCGGCGGCATGACCTCGCACGCTGCCGTGGTGGCGCGCGGCATGGGCAAGCCGTGCGTCTCCGGCGCCGGCGCGTTGCGCGTCGACTATGCGGCGGGCTCGATGACCGCGGCCGGCAAGACGTTCCGCAAAGGCGACACCGTCACGATCGACGGCTCTTCCGGCCAGGTGCTGGCCGGGCGGGTCGCCATGCTCGAGCCGACGCTCTCGGGCGAGTTCGCTACGCTGATGGAATGGGCCGACGCCACCCGCATCCTGAAGGTGCGCGCCAATGCCGATACGCCGAACGACGCCCGGGTGGCGACGAAGTTCGGCGCCGAGGGCATCGGCCTCTGCCGCACCGAACACATGTTCTTCGAAGCGGACCGCATCCTGGCGGTGCGCGAGATGATCCTGGCCGACGACGAGAACGGCCGCCGCGCGGCGCTCGCCAAGCTGTTGCCGATGCAGCGCAGCGATTTCGTCGAGCTGTTCGAGATCATGCAGGGACTGCCGGTGACCATTCGCCTGCTCGATCCGCCGCTGCACGAGTTCCTGCCGCACGGCGAGGAGGAGATCGCCGAGGTCGCGCGCAGCATGGGCGCCGACCCGCGCAAGCTGGCGGAGCGTGCGCGCGACCTTGCCGAGTTCAATCCGATGCTCGGCTTCCGCGGCTGCCGGCTGGCGATCGCCTACCCGGAGATCGCCGAGATGCAGGCGCGCGCGATCTTCGAGGCGGCGGTCGAGGCCGGCAAGCGCACCGACAAGCCGGTGGTGCCGGAGGTGATGGTGCCGCTGATCGCCACCAAAGCGGAGTTCGACATCGTCAAGGCGCGCATCGACGCGATGGCGGAGGCGGTGGCGAACGAGACCGGCACGCGCGTCGACTATCAGGCCGGCACTATGATCGAGTTGCCGCGGGCCGCGCTCAAGGCCGACGAGATCGCCCAGACCGCGCAGTTCTTCTCGTTCGGCACCAACGACCTGACGCAGACCGTCTACGGCATCAGCCGCGACGATGCCGCGCGCTTCCTCGCCATCTACATGGAGAAGGGCATCTACCCGGTCGACCCGTTCGTCACGCTCGACCGCGAGGGCGTCGGCAGGCTTGTGGAGATCGCGGCCGAGCGCGGGCGCGAGGTGCGTACCAACCTCAAGCTCGGCATCTGCGGCGAGCACGGCGGCGACCCGGCCTCGATCACCTTCTGCCACGAGGTCGGGCTCGACTACGTATCGTGCTCGCCGTTCCGGGTGCCGATCGCGCGCCTGGCCGCCGCGCAGGCGGCGCTCGGCAAGGGCGTCGCCAGCACGGCGTAGGGGCCGTGCGTCCGGCACGCGGTGCGGCCGCGCCAGCGGTACACCGTTGATGCGGGACCTCGGCATCTTGTCTTCGCACGAGGACAAGTGCGGGTCCCGGTTCTGCAGCGCACCGCGCGGGGTCCGCATCGCGCGCAGCGCGACAAGGCGCCTCTGCGCGCTGCGCCATGCCCGGGACAGGCGGCGCGTGCTGGTGACATGAAAAGGGGCCGCCAGCGAACCGGCGGCCCAAGTTTAGGGAGGAAACGCTCTAGGAAGAGCGCCCCTAATACGTACTTGCTGCAGCGCCGAAGGAAAATGTGTTGCGGCGCATAACAGCCATGCGCGGGCGCGCCCCGCGTCCAGCCCGGACCGGTGCAACCTCCAGGTCCGATATTTTCTCTTAACGGATTGATCATAAAAGTATTTACTGAAGATCGCCTGTCATCGGGCAAACCTCCGCCAACGCCTAAAAGGTTGGCTTTGCTGCACCAATTGTGCGCAGCACGGCATCCTTGAATCGCCATGTTGCGGAGCACAATTTTCGACCATGGACCTGACCCGAATCACCCAACCGCTGGCGGCGGCGAGGTGCCGGCTGCGATCCGGTGCCGGCTGGCGCAAACGGCCGCTCGCGCTCGCGCTGCAGGGCGGCGGCGCCTTCGGCGCCTTCACCTGGGGGGTGCTCGACTGCCTGCTCGAGCGGGAGATCGCGTTCGACGCCATCAGCGGCGCGAGCTCCGGCGCCATCAACGCGCTGCTGCTGACCTCCGGGTTGCAACACGGCGGGCGAGCGGAAGCGCGCGAGCGGCTGGAGCGGTTCTGGCACAAGACGAGCCGGCTTGCGGGTGCGATCGAGATGGCGCGAGGGTTCAGCGCCGGGCTGCGCCTGCTTCCGCGGGTGCTGTCCCCGTACCAGCTCAACCCGCTCGGGCTCAATCCGCTGCGCGACCTGCTGCAGGAAGAGATCGACTTCGACGCGCTCGCGGCCGCCGACATTCCGCTCCTGATCGCGACGACGCGCGTGCGCGACGGCGATCTACGCATCTTCCGCAACGAGGACTTGACGGTCGAGGCCGTCCTCGCCTCGGCCGCCCTGCCGATGGTGCACCACGCCATCGCGATCGACGACGAATGGTACTGGGACGGCGGCTATGCGGCCAACCCGCCGCTGATCCCGCTGGTGATGACGGCACGCGGCCGGGACACGCTGGTGGTGCAGGTCGTCCCGAACGGCGCCGCGGCGTTGCCGCGCACCTCGCACGAGATCAACGGCCGGCTGGCGCAGATGGCGTTCAACCGACCGCTGATGCAGGAACTCGAGACTATCGCCGAGATCAAGCGGCCGAAGGGACGCGCCATGTTCGCCGACGCGACGCTGCGTCGGCTGCGCCGGGTGCGGCTGCACTGCATCAGGGCCGAGGAGGCGCTGCCGACGATCACCGAGCAGAGCGCGCTCAATCTCGACTGGTCGTTCCTGACCTCGCTGCGCGATGCCGGCCGCGCCGCCGCGGAGCGCTGGCTGGCGCAGCCGACTTCATAGGGGGGCGCGCGGCGCGCATGCGCGCCCCTTTGGGCGCCCTACGCCGCAGCGGCAGCAGCCTTGCGAGCGGCGACGATCTGGTCGGCGGTGCGGCCGGTCAATTCCGCCATGTGGTCGAACCGGGCCGTGAAACTGCCGACGCCGGCGGTGGCCGAGCGCACTTCCACGATCAGGTTGCCGATCTCAGCCTCCGGCATCAGCGCGCGCACCACGTCCCAGCCGTTCCATCCCTCGCGCGAGTCGAAACCGAGCAGCTGCCCGCGCCGGCTGGAGACGATGGCATTGGCACGCGCCTGCGCCTCCGACGGACAGGCGATCTCGACGTGGAAGATCGGCTCGAGCAGCACCGGCTGGCACTGCGGCAGCCCCTCGGTGATGCCAATGCGGCCGGCAGTGCGGAACGCCATGTCGGAGGAATCGACCGTGTGGTACGAGCCGTCGATCAACGACACCGCGACGTCGACCACCGGGAAGCCGAGCGGCCCATGCTTGAGGCCGTCGATCACGCCTTCCTCGACCGAGGGGATGTAGTTGCGCGGCACCACCCCGCCGGTGATCTTCTCGGTGAAGCTGAAGCCCGATCCGCGCGGCAGCGGCTTGATGTCGAGCACGACGTCGCCGAACTGGCCGTGGCCTCCCGACTGCTTCTTGTGGCGGCCGCGCTGCACGATGCCCTTGCGGATGGTCTCGCGGTAGCCGACCATCGGCGGCCGCGTCACGATCGAGACGCCGAAGCGCGAGGCCAGCCGCTCGGTCGCGACCCGCAGGTGCATCTCGCCCTGGCCCCACACGATCACCTCGTGGGTCTCCGGGTTGTGCACCACCGTAAGCGAAGGATCCTCCTGCACCAGCTTGTTGAGCGCCTGCCCGAGCTTGACGTCGTCCTTGCGCTCCTTGGCGCTCGCCGCGATGGCGAGCACCGGCGGGTAGGGTGCGACCTGCGCGAGCGCCACGTGCGGCTGCTTGCCGGAGGACAGCGTCGCCCCGGTCTTGGCATGGTCGAGCTTGCCGAAGCCGACGGTGTCGCCCGCTTCCGCGGCCGCGCGCTTCTCGCCGGCCTGACCGGTGAGCTTGAACACGCCGGAGACGCGGCCGACCTCCTCGTCCGGCGCGTTGAGCGTGACGCCGTCACCGATCTGTCCGGCCAGCACGCGGGCAACCGACATCGTGCCGCCGTGCGTGGTGTGGAAGGTCTTGATCACGTAGGCGACCGCGTCGCCGCCGTTGGCCTTGACGCCCAGGCGCTTGGCGGTGTCGGCCGCGGTCGGCGCCTCGTGGCGGAGCGCCTTCATCAGCCGCTGCACGCCATTGGTGCGGGTCGCAACTCCGATCAGCACCGGACAGACCAGGCCGTCGCGCAATTCCTTTGCCAGATCGTCGAAAATCCGGTCGCGCGGCGGCGGAATGTCTTCGAGCAATTGCTCCATCAGCTCGTCGTCGTGATCCGCGAGCGTCTCCAGCATGGTGAAGCGCGCTTCCTTCTCGCGGTCGAGGTCCTCGCCTTTGAGCTCGATCACCTCCGAGGGCGCGTGCTCCTTGTAGATATGGGCGCGCTCGAGCGCGAGGTCGACGAAGCCGGTGATGATCTCGTTCGACCAGATCGGGATCTGGCGCAACAGCAGCGGCACGCGCGAGGCCGGCTGCAGGATCTTGAGGGTCTCGCGGATACGCTTGTCGGCCTTGTCGATCTTGTTGAGAAAAAGGAAACGGGGAATCTTCAGGTCCTCGAGCTCGCGCAGGATGAGCTGCAGCTGCGGCACCTTGCGCTCGTCGGCCTCGCAGACCACGACGGCGGCGTCGACGGAGGGGAGCACCGCACGCATGTCGTGCACGAACTCGACCGAGCCGGGGCAATCGATGAAGGTGTAGTTGTCGCCGAGGTAATTGGTGGTCGCGAACGAGCATTCGATGCTCATCTTGTGATGGCGCGCCTCGGCACTGGCGTCGCCCACCGTGGTTCCGGCTTCGACAGTCCCTTGCCGCTGGACCGCGCTGGTGCGCGCGAGGATCGCCTCCAACAAGGTGGTCTTGCCGCTCTGGAATGGGCCCACCAGTGCGATGCACCGGGGACCCTTAGGACTCGTGCCGCCGTTCTGTGCCATGTGGTGCCTCCCGTTGGCGCGGGCTTGATCGCCGCCGCCGCGACCGGGCCTTGTGTCAGGACCGTGACGGTATCGTTTCAGGGGATCGCGGAACTGGCAAGGGGCGGGTACGCGTGCCGGGGCGCAGCGCAGCACCCCCGGGTCCGCGCTCCGCGCGGCCCGGGGACAAGCTTGCCCGCGGGCGCGCGAAAGCGCGATCCGCGGGTGATCCGCTGCAGACCTGGGACCCCGGTTGCCTAGTCAGTGAGAAGAGCAACCGGGGCAACCGCGGTGCATCGCGTCGCGAGTCGGAGTCATCCGACTTTCGACACCTGCAGAATATCCGAAGTTGGGCATACTCGGCTTCGGCACGCGCTGCTCCGCGTGCGAGACACGCAGGGACGTCAGCTCAAATTCCCGCAGAAGCGCTGGATGCGGCGACAGGCCTCCTCCAGATCCTCGGTCTTGGTCGCGTACGAGATGCGAAACGCAGGACCAACGCCGAAGGCGGTGCCCTGCACGACCGCGACGCCTTCGGCATCCAGAAGCTCGGTAACGAAGTCCTCGTCAGTGGCAAGCTTCTTGCCGGTCGGGGCGCTCTTGCCGATGGTGCCGGCGCAGGACGGATAGACGTAGAACGCGCCCTCGGGGCGCGGACACTCGATGCCCTTGGCTTGGTTGAGCATTGAGACCACGAGGTCGCGCCGCTCCTTGAACACCGCATTGTGCTTCGGGATGAAATCCTGCGGCCCGTCGAGCGCCTCGACCGCCGCCCACTGCGATACCGCGGTCGGGTTCGAGGTCGACTGCGACTGGATCAGCGCCATGGCCTTGATCAGCGGCTCCGGCCCGCCGGCATAGCCGATGCGCCAGCCGGTCATGCAATAGGCCTTCGAGCAGCCGTTGATGGTCAAGGTGCGCTCGTAAAGCGTCGGCTCGACCTCGGCCGGCGTCGAGAACACGAAGTCGTCATAGGTCAAGTGCTCGTACATGTCGTCGGTCATCACCCAGACGTGCGGGTGTCGCGCCAGCACGTCGGTGACCGCCTTGAGCTCGGCGCGCGTGTAGGCGGCGCCGGTCGGGTTCGACGGCGAGTTGAAGATCAGCCATTTGGTCTTCGGCGTGATCGCGCGCGCGAGCGCCTCCGGCTTCATCTTGAAGCCGTCGGCCATGCGGGTCTCGACCGCGACCGGCTCGCCGCCGGCGAGCAGGACCATGTCGGGGTAGCTCACCCAGTAGGGCGCCGGGATGATCACCTCGTCGCCCGGGTTGAGCGTCGCCATCAGGGCATTGTAGAGCACCTGCTTGCCGCCGGTGCCGATGATGATCTGGCTCGGCTTGTAGTCGAGCTTGTTCTCGCGCTTGAACTTGCGCGCGACCGCGGCCTTCAGCTCCGGGATGCCGTCGACGGCAGTGTATTTCGAGGCCTTGCCGCTCTCGATCGCAGCCATTGCGGCGCGCTTGATGTTGTCGGGCGTATCGAAATCGGGCTCGCCGGCGCCAAGGCCGATCACGTCGCGCCCCGCGGCTTTGAGCGCACGCGCCTTGTCGGTCACCGCGATGGTGGGCGACGGCTTGACGCGCTTGAGCTGCTCCGCGAGGAAGGCCATGCGTTTTCTCCGTTTGATCGTGGCCGGGCTTGTCAAACTCAGGCCGCGGCGGTTGTCCTAAAGCGCCGCGGCGCCTGCGGCAAGCCTCAAACGCTGATGCCTCGATCAACGGTGTTGATGGCTGCGGCCACGCGCGTGGGTCAATCGGCGCCTTTCGACAGAGCAGGCAGGAAGCGGATTTGCTCCGCAATCAGGTCGTGTGCGGCACGCAGCGCCGATCGGGCGCGTCCCCGCTCGACCCCGGCAGGCCGACCCGCTCGGAACGCACGCGGACCACGATCATGATGAAGACGGCCGCCAGCGCAAGGAAGCCCAGCGGCAGATATGTAGCCGCTGCCAGCGAGCGGGCCGCCCCGGGTGCGATCCACGCCAACGCCAGCACCGTCTTTTCCCACGGGTGGAATCCGCCCTCGAGCGCGTGCGCCACCAGGAACGCCAGCGCCATTCCCTGCACGATGAGATCATAGTCGAGCACGTACGGCGTCGACAGCAGCGTGCCGGTGAGCAGTGCCGCCGCCTTGAGCCGATGGCTCGCGCGGCCATGCCAGATCCACAGACAGGCGACGAGGACCGCGCCCGTCACCAGCCCCTGGAGGCCGTAGGCGACCGTCAGCGGTGCGCCCCACATCCGCATCCAGGCAAACGCGCTCTGAAATTTCTCGAAACCGGTATTGCCGGGCTCGAGCACGACCAATCGCGTCAACGGGATCGAGTCGAGGAAGGCCTGCCACACCGGCAAGCCCCAGAGGGCGAACGTGAAGGTGACCGCCGCCGCCACGGTCACCGCAGCGGCGGCGATGGCGCGCCAATCGCCCCCTACCAACAGCACGAACGGCAGCAGCAGTCCGAACTGCGGTTTGTATGCCATCAGACCGAAGAGAACGCCGGCCAGGACCTGATGCCGCGGCAGGCAGACGAGCCCGCCCGCCAGCAGAGCGCCGCTGAGGAACCCGGTCTGGCCATGGCCGAGGCAGATGAGAACGGCGGGAAAGCCGAGCCCGAGCAGCAGCGCCGACGGTCGTGGCAGGATCGCCCACAGGGTCGCCATCGCCGCCAGCAACGTCGCCGCCTGCCAGGCGAACAGGGCCGGCAGATAGGGCAGCGTCGCCACCGCCATCGGGACCACCAGGAACACTGGCGGATAGCTCCACGGATAGTACAGCTCGACCCCGTGCACCCGGTGTTGAAACTCGAAGTGCGCCGCCCAGTCGTAGGCTTGCGGCGCGCGCCCTTCGAGCGCCATGCGGCCGGCGCTCCAGAAGCTGGAGAAATCTGTGCCCAGCGGTCGCCCGTAGGCGTCGATTGCACCGTGCGCAGTGACCAGGAGCGCGGCGAGCGCCGCGATCGTGCCGACCACCATGAGCGCGCCTACCAACCCGATCAGCGGGCGCGTCAGCCAGGCGCCGCTCGCAAACCGTTCGATAACGGCCGTCATGGTGAGCCGCGGGGAGCTGGGTGGCTGTTCATTCTCGTACCGACCGAAATCTGGCGCTCCACCTCGGCGCGGAGATCAAGCTGTGCTCGTCGCCGCTCTACGCACGTCAAGGCAACGGCCGGTCTGGCGCGAAAAGTCACCGCAGGGCAGAACACGTAAAATCTCTTAAGAAAAACTAAAGCGGCGGGAGCAAACTCCCGGAAGCCCAAACTTGGGACGTCGCGTCAGCCATCTTGATCGAGCAAAAGGGCAGGAATCATGGTCGACTTCGCATTGACCGCGCGACAGCAAGAGCTGCGCGCAATCGCGCATGACTTCGCGATGGACGTGATCCTCCCCGCGGCCGAGCGCGCCGATCGCGTTCCGGAGCCGGACGGGTCGTTCGACTGGAGCATCGTACGCGAGGCCTCGAAGCGCGGCCTGCGCACGCTCTCGGTGCCGAAGGAGTTCGGCGGCGAGGGCGCCGACGTGCTCACGCTGGCGGTCGTCGGCGAAGAGCTCGCCTACGGCGACCTCGGCATCGCGGTTGCGTTCGACCAGACCTGGAAGATCATGACGACGCTCGCCCATCTGGTGAACGACGACCAGCGCCGGCGCTGGATGCCGCGCATCATGGCGGATCCCGAGTTCATGCTCGGCATCGGCGCGACCGAGCCGATGCACGGCAGCGACAACCTGATGCCCTACGATGCCCCGGGCTCCGGCATCAAGACGCGCGCCGAGCGCAAAGGCGAGCGCTGGGTGCTCAACGGCACCAAGCGCTACATCTCCAACGGCGGGCTCGCCAAGCTTTACTACATCCTGGCGCGCAACGATCCGCGCGGCATGCTCTCGCAAAGCCTCACCGGCTTCCTGGTGCCGGCAGATGCGCCCGGCTTCCGTGTCACCGAAGTGTGGGACAAGCTCGGCCAGCGCGCCGTGCAAAACGGCACGTTGCAGTTCGACGGCGTCGAGATACCGGATGCCGATCGGGTCGGCGAGGTCGGCGCCGCGCTGCCGGCGATCGGGGCGTTCCTGCTGCGCTACGGCTCCAACATCCAGGCCGGCGCGACTGTGCTCGGGGTCGCACGCCGCGCCTACGATGTCGCGCTGCAATACGCGTTCGAGCGCGTCCAGGGCGGCAGGCCGATCATCGAGCACGAGCTGCAGCGGCTGCGCCTCGCCCGCATGGCGATGAAGATCCAGGCCGCGCGCTCCTATCTCTGGTTTGCGGCCTACGACTGCGGCCGCGACGATTGCGACCGCAAGCACGCGAGCCTCGCCAAGATCTTCGCGTCCGAGACGGCGGTCGAAGTCTGCCGCGAGGCGATGGAGCTGTGGGGCGGCGCCGGCTACATGCGCAAGAACCCGGTCGAGAAGCTGATGCGCGATGCCTTGAGCTTCCTGCACTCCGACGGCACCAACGACGCGCTCGGCCTGAAGGCCGGCAACCTGATCGCGCAGCTCGAGCGCCCGGATCCGGCGGCGCGGCGCTACAGCCGGCGCGTGGCCGACGCCGCCGCGGGCCGGTAGGCGACCCGTAGCCATCGGGCGCGCCGATCGTTATCGTGCGCGGGCTTGGATGCCGTCATGGCGAGGAGCGGGAGCGACGAAGCAAGCCGGCTGTGGGCGCGGGTTGCCGCGATTGCTTCGCCTTCGGCTCGCAATGACGCGGCGGCGAAAGGTTTGCGAGCATGCGGCAAAACACCATCGAAGTGCGGCCGATCGCAGGCGCGCTCGGCGCCGAGATTGCGGGCGTCGATCTCGCGCACGACTTGAGCGACGAAACCGTAGCCGAGATCCGGCGCGCCTGGCTCGACCGTCTGGTCATCTTCTTCCGCGACCAGAAGCTGCCGCCGGCGGATTACGTGCGTATGGCGCGGCGGTTCGGCGGCGTGGTCGAGTACCCGTTCATCAAGGGCCTGGAGGGCTTTCCGGAAATTACCCCGGTGATCAAGCTCGAGCACGAGAAGACCAACTTCGGCGGCCTCTGGCACTCCGACACGTCCTATCTGGAAGAGCCGCCGATGGCGACCATGTTGCTGGCGCGGGAGTTGCCGCCTTATGGCGGCGACACGTTGTTCGCCAACACTTATCTCGCCTACGAGACACTGTCGGACGGCATGAAGCGTCTGCTCGACGGCCTGATCGCGATCAACTCGTCGGTCAAGGCCGATGCCAGCCGCACGCGCGAGGACCGCATGAAGCAGAGCGTCAAGCCGGATGCCAAGCAGGAGTACGTGGCCGAGCATCCGGTGGTGCGTACGCATCCGGAGACCGGCCGCAAGGCGCTCTACATCAATGGCGGCCATACCGTACGGTTCAAGGACATGACCGAGGCGGAAAGCGCGCCGATCCTGAAATTCCTGTTCCAGCACATCGTGCGGCCGGAGTTCACCTGCCGGTTCCGCTGGGAGGTCGGGTCGCTGGCGCTATGGGACAACCGTTGCACCCAGCACAACCCGGTCAACGACTACCACGGCTTCCGGCGCGTCATGCACCGGATCACGCTCGCCGGCGATCGGCCGCACTGAGACACCGTGCGCCCTTTCGGAGAGGCCTGAACCGGGTCTCAGGCCTTCCCCAAAACTTGGCTTTCGGGCCCCAAAACTGAGTTATTGCAGCGGACTCGAGCCTTTTTGCGCAGCCGGTCCCGAGTCCGTTGACAAAACGGAATTCAGAATTCAGAATTCGGAACTCGGAATTCCCTATGCCCATCGGACCCGGACCACCACATGTTCGAGCCGCTACCGAACCAGGCCGCCCTGCTGGATCAGGTGCACGATCGCCTGGTGGTGGCGATTGCCGAGGGGCTGCTTTCGCCCGGCGAGCGCCTGACTCAGGAAGAGGTCGCCGCTCGCCTCGGCGTTTCGCGCCAACCGGTGAGCCATGCATTGCAGGTGCTGCGTCGCCGCGGGCTTGTCGTTCAGTCCGGCAAACGTGGGCTTGCGGTCGCACCGCTCGATGCGATCCGGCTACGGGACCTTTACCAGGTGCGCGCCGCGCTCGAAGCCTTGGCGGCGTCGCTCGCCGCCAAACGCGTGCAGGCCGGAGCCGTCTCGGCAGAACAGCTTGATGAGGGCAATGCGTTGGTCGAGCGCGGCCGTACGCTGAGCGAGCAGAGCTCAATCGGCGCGTTGATGGCAGCCGACGTCGATTTTCATTCGTTCGTCCACCGGCTATCCGGCAATCAGGCCATCGTCGAGACGATTGCGGTCGAGTGGCCGCACTTCAAGCGCGCCATGGGGGCGGTGCTGGCTGATGCCGCGGTGCGTCGCAGGCTCTGGGCGGAGCACGCCGAGATCCTTCGGTCCATCATCGCCGGCGATCCGTCGCGCGCCGCGGACGCGGCACGGCGTCACATCGAGCACGCAACCGAGCAGACGGCGGCGCGCCTCGAGCGTCTTGCAAGCAACCCGAACGAGTAAGACGGCGACACGCAAAGGAGGAAACGATGAAGCTTTCGGCCCAACAACTGCGGCAATTCGACGAGGAGGGCTACCAGTTCCTTCCGAACTGCTTCTCGGAGGAAGAGATCGCCCTGATGCGCATCGAGGGCGAGCGGATCCTCAAGCTCGATCGGCAGGAGGTGTGGCGGGAGAAGACGGGCGCGCCGCGCACCGCGTTCGCCGCACATACGTTCAACGAGGTGTTCCGCCTGCTCGCCCATCATCCGCGGCTGGTCGAGCCGCTGCAGCAGGTGTTCGGCGAGCCGGTCTACGTCCACCAGTTCAAGCTCAACGCCAAGGCGGCGTTCGAGGGCGATGTCTGGCAGTGGCATCAGGACTACGGCACCTGGGCGCGCGACGACGGCATGCCGGAGCCGCGGGCGATGAACATCGCGGTGTTTCTCGACGAGGTCTACCCGTTCAACGGTGCGCTGATGCTGGTGCCCCGCAGTCACAAGCACGGCACGCTTGCGGCCGGCCACGACAAAGCGACGACGTCGTACCCCTTGTGGACGCTCGACCAGGAGACCGTGACGCGGCTCTGCCGCGAAGGTGAAGAGGATGGGAAGCCCGGCATCGTGGCGCCGACCGGCAAGCCCGGCTCGGTGCTGATGTTCCACGGCAACCTCGTGCACGCCTCGGCGCCCAATATCACGCCGTATCCGCGCAAGATCATCTATCTGACCTTGTGCGCGGTCTCCAACCACATCACCAAGTTCACCCGCCCGGAGTGGATCGCCCACCGCGATTTCACGCCGATCGTTCCGGTCGCCGACGACGCGCTGATCGAGCACGCCCGCATCCACCGCGTCGCGGCCGAGTGATTCGCAAGCTCATGGCCTGGGGCGCGAACGCGCCCAGGCCCGTCCCGACAGCACGTGGCCGAACGTGACGGCTCGGCCGGCTGCGGCCGTCGATAGAGCCTTGCTACTGCGCGGCCAGCGTGGAGGGCGGAATTCTCCGGTCGAGGATTTTTGTGGTGGGATTCAATCTTTGTTGAGTCCGCGTCACCCGGCTGCCTTGCAATAGCCGCGCTTTGCGGTCTTATGCAAGGAGCGCGAGGGCGCCAACCACATAACCCTGAGGGAAGGCAACGCCGGCAGCATGTATACGCTCTATTCCATGCAGCGCTCGGGCAACTGCTACAAGGTGCGGCTCGCCTTGGCGCAGCTGCGCGAGCCCTACAAGCTGATCGAGATCGACGTCATCAAGGGCGAAAGCCGCACGCCGGATTTCCTCGCCAAGAATCCTGACGGCCACGTGCCGCTGCTCGAAGTCGCGCCCGGCCGCTACCTGGCGGAGTCGAACGCGATCCTCTGGTACATCGCGGGCGGCACCGCGCTTGCGCCCGAGGATCGCATCGAGCGCGCCGAGGCGCTGCAGTGGATGTTCTTCGAGCAGCACAGCCTTGAGCCCAATATCGGCGCGGCCTGGTTCTGGCTCACCCTGATCAAGGGCGGGCGCGAGCTGCAGAGCCACGCCATCGAGGACTGGATGGAGCGCGGCTACCAGGCGCTGCAGGTGATGGAGACTCACCTGCGCAAGCACGATTTCTTCGCCGCCGGCCGCTACACCATTGCCGACGTTGCGCTCTACGCCTATACCCACGTCGCGCACGAGTGCGACTTCGACCTGACCGCGTTTCCGGCCACCCGCGCGTGGCTCAAGCGCGTGGCGGCGCAGCCGCGCCACATCCGCATCGATCACCGCGTGCAGACCATGGCGATCGCGGAGTAGACGCGCGCCGTTCCGGACTATCGGGAGGACGCAGCGGCGCGGCTTCTGGCCGTCGTGGCGTGCCGAGGCAAAGCAATTCAGCCCGGCGATGCCGGAACCTGGATTGCTTCTTCGCTCCGGGGGCTGGCGCGGTTGCCGGCACGCCGGCAGTTCAGACGCCGTCCAGCGGCCGCAACGTCACCACCAATAGCGGCGCGGGCCGTGCCAGCCGAAGCGATAGCGATACCAGGGACGCCCGTAGAACCCGTACGGCCGCGCCCAATACGGGCCGGGGCGCCACCAGCAGCGGTAAGGGCCACAGACCCAGCGTACGTTCTCGGCGTTCGGCTGGACTTCATGCGCCGCCGCGGCAAGACCGCCGACCGGCATTGCGGTTGCGCTTCCGAAGGTCATCGCACCTGCCAGCAGGGCGGCGGATGGGACCAGCATCGACTTGCGACTGTTCATGGGATTATCTCCTGTCCCAATGTCCCGTCGCCCATGCGAGCAGATTGCCCGAATCGGACTGTCCAAGGTCTGAAGGCCCGGTTCACCAGCCGTTCAACTTCGCGACGCAATTCCGGCGCTGGACCGTCGCCGCAGGCAATGATCACTCGCCAGCCTTGATGCCGACCTCCTTGATCACCTTCGCCCATTTGGCGAGGTCAGCCTTAATGATGGCGGCGAGCTCGTCGGGCGAATTGCCGACCGGATCGAGGCCGAGCTGCGCGAACCGTGCGCGCATGTCGGGCTCGGCCAAGACCTTGAGGGCTTCGCGGCGCACCTTTTCGAGGACGGGCGCCGGCGTGCCGGTAGGAGCGAGCAGCGCGAACCATGAAGTCGCCTCGAAACCCGGGAAGCCGGATTCGGCGACCGTCGGGAACTCCGGCATGTTGGGCGATCGCTTGAGCGAAGTGACGGCAAGTCCGCGCAACTTTCCTTCGCGGACCGTCGCCAGCATCGCGCCGGCGTTCTGAAACGCGATGGTCACGCGCCCGCCGATGACGTCCGTGAATACCGCGCCGCGATAGGGCACGTGCACGATGTCGACGCCCGCCAGGCTTTTGAGCAGCTCGCCCGCGACGTGCTGCGGCGTGCCGGTGCCGGGCGTCGCATAGGACAGCTTGCCGGGCTGGGCCTTGGCGAGCGCAATCAGCTCCTCGAAGGTCTTGACCGGCACGTCGTTGTGGACCGCCAGGATACTCGGCATGGTGAGGACCTGCGAGATCGGCGCCAGGTCGCGCAACGGGTCGTACGAGATCTTGCTTTGCAGGCTCGGCCCGATGGTGAGCGCGCCGCTCGCCGCCCATGCCAGCGTATAGCCGTCTGGCGCCGCCTTCGCGACGCGGTCGAGGCCCACCGTGCCGCCGGCGCCGGGAACGTTCTCGACCGTGACGGCGACGCCCCACGCCTCGCTGAACCTCTGCGCAAAAATGCGCGCGGTGATGTCGGTCGCGCTGCCCGGCGTGAAGCCGACAATGATGCGCACCGGTCGGTCGGGGTAGCTCGTCTGCGCGGCCGCGGGGGCCGCCGCCGGCCATGCCAGGAGCATAGCGAGGATTGCGCCGATCGCTCTCATGCTGGTCCCCCCTCACGCAGTCGGATTTGTAGCGTGCGCGATTGCACGCCTCCCCGTCGAACCGAGCGAGGCATGTTACCGCTTCGTTTGCCGCCGCCACAAATTTGCCCTTGAACATCGCGTGCTTCGCCGCAGTCCGGTCGAACCCGCGCCGGCATCGGCATGGATTGTGATTCCTTGTTCGACTGATCCACGGGATGCACGGATGAGACGCTGGCGGGCCTCGATCGCGGTTATCCAGCTGGTCGCCAGTGCGACCCTGCTCGTGTCGATTCTGATCGCGGCAACCGCTATCTCGATCGGACTCGCCGGGGCGCAGGGCCTGGGCGCGAGCGTCGAGCCGGATGCCAGCCTGGTCCTCGCCCTGCTGGTGATCGCCGTCGCCCTCATGGGCATCCTGTCGGCCGCCGCCGTGCGCTTTGCCGGCCGGTCGCGCGGCCGCTGATCCTCACCTGATCGTGACCCTTGGACCTTGGCGGCCCGCAAGGCCGCCGCGGTTATGTGGGGTACGCTATTGCGGCGGCCACCACACCAACGGGGTATTGCGATGATGCGGCACAGAGGCCTGATTTGGCTGCTTTCCGGCGCGCTGGCGTGCGGCCCTCCGGCAGCAGCCGCGCAGACCGATCGCACCGTCATCGGCAACCTGGCGATCGAAACCTTCGCGCGTGGACTCGAGCGGCCGTGGGGCCTCGCCTTTCTTCCCGATGGCCGGCTGCTGGTGACCGAGAAGCCGGGGCGAATGCGCATCGTCACGCGCGATGGCCAGCTGTCGCCGCCGCTGCAGGGCGTGCCGCCGGTGTTTGCGGTGAGCCAGGGCGGCCTGCTCGACGTCGCGCTCGATCGGCAGTTTGCGCAGAACGGCACGATCTACTTCTGCTATTCCGAGCCGGTCGACGGCGGCGGCCGCACCAGCGTGGCGCGTGCGCGGCTGGTCGCCGAAGGCCAGCCGCGCCTCGCCGACCTCAAGGTGATCTTCCGTCAGCAGGGACCGCTTTCGCGCGGCAACCATTGGGGTTGCCGCATCGTGCAGATGCCGGACGGCAACCTGTTCCTGACCACCGGCGACCATTTCACGCATCGCGACGAGGCCCAGAACCTCGGCAACCATCTCGGCAAGATCATCCGGATCCGCGCCGACGGGTCGGTGCCGCCGGACAACCCGTTCGTCAACCGGGCCGGCGCTCGGCCCGAGATCTGGAGCTACGGTCACCGCAACTCGCAGGGCGCCGCCATCAATCCGGCCAGCGGCAAACTGTGGGAGCACGCGCACGGCGCGCGCGGCGGCGATGAGGTCAACGTGCCGGAGGCCGGCAAGAACTACGGCTGGCCAGTGATCACCTATGGGGTTGACTACAGCGGCGCCAAGATCGGCATCGGCACCCACAAGGCAGGGATGGAGCAACCGATCCACTACTGGGATCCCTCGATCGCACCCTCCGGCATGGCGTTCTACACCGGCGACCTGTTCCCGGCCTGGAAGGGCAACCTGTTCATCGGTGCGCTCGCCGGCCAGGCGCTGGTGCGGCTCGAGCTCGACGGCGAGAAGGTGACGAAGGAGGAGCGTCTCCTGGGCGGCTTGAACGAGCGCATCCGCGACGTGCGCGCAGGCCCGGACGGCGCGCTCTGGCTGCTCACCGACAACTCGAACGGCCGCATCCTGCGCGTGGTGCCGGCGCGCTAGCGCTGTCTACGTATCCCAACCGACGTCGACGTCGCGCGGCTGCGGCGTGAGCACCAGCGTGAAGTGCCCCATGACGTCGGCGCCGACGATGAAGTGGTAGCGCGCGAAGCTCGTCATCAGGTCCTGCTCGTAGTGCGCGACCGCCTCGCGCCGGCAGATGAGGAATTTCGCCGCCGCCACGATGTCCTCGCGATCGACGATGCACATCACCACCATCTCGGGATGGCGCGCCAGATAATCGAGCACCGCGGTGATCAGCGTCGGGTAGCCGGGGTGCAGCATGTCGTCGAGCGCGATGATGCCGTCGCGGTGCAACACCGCGTGCGCGAGTTCGAGATCGCTGAGCAGGCTGGCGTGCTCATGCTCGCCGTCGATGTGGAAGAAGCGCGCGACGCCGGTGCTGAGCTTGGCGCGCAGCACATCCGCCAAGATTTCGCGGCTCTGCTGCTTCCAGGCGATGAAGCGGTCGCGCGCCAGCCCATTGGCATCGCAATTGGCGAGAAAACGGTCGAGCACCCCTTGGTTCGGCCAGTCGAACAGGTCGATGCCGACCGCGCTCTCGCCGGGCGCCAGCCCCAGCGCCATGGCAATGAAGAAGCGACCCTCGAACGGCCCAATCTCGACGATGTCGCCCCGGATGCCGAGCTCGCTCTGGCGCCGGATCAGGTGCCCGCAGATCGCCGCCGCAAAACGCGAGGACATGCCGCGCACGCGGTCGTAACCCTCGGCCAGGTAACGGTCGATCGCCGGGTGGCCGCTGGCGATGGCAATCATGCGCGCCCTGCCAGGTGGGCCGCGCGCCGCTCGGGATGCACTCCTCAGTTCGTCTTCAGGCTGAGCTCGTCGATCAGCTTCTTGGCCTCCTCGATCTGCCGGGCGGCGTGCTTGGCGTAATCCTCGGTGCTCAGATAGGCGAGCTCCTGGTCGAATTTTTCCAGTGCGGCCCGGTAGGTCGGCTCGTCGACCGCCTTGCGGAAGGCGTCGTGCAAGACCTTCACCACCTTCGGATCCATGCCTTTGGGGCCCGCAACTCCGTAGGGAGAGTTGGCGACCAGGTTGATGCCGGTCTCCTTGAGCGTCGGCACGTTCGGCCAGTTCTTGGTGCGCTCGGCGCCCCAGGTCACCAGCAGGCGAAAGTCGCCGGAATTGACCAGCGCGCCCCAGCCGGTTGAGTCGGCGACCGCGTGCACATGCCCGCCGAGCAGGGCAGCGTTGGTCTCGGCGGCGCCCTTGAACGGCACGTGCGTCCACTTGATGCCGTGGTGCTTGGCGATCTGCTCCATGCCGATGTGCAGGCTGGTACCGGTGCCGGGCGTTCCGTACTTGATCTTGCCCGGATTGGCCTTGGCGTCGGCGACGAACTCCTGGAACGTTTTCCACGGCGAGTCGCTCTTCACCACGATGCCGAAGGTGTAGCCGGTCAGCCCCGCGATGTAGGTGAAGTCCTTGGCGGGATCGAATGTGGTGCGGGCCATGAACGGCAACCGGAACACGGTGATCGGGATCTGCGCGATGGTGTAGCCGTCGGGCTTGGCGGTCGCCGCCATCTGCGCCGGCCCGAGCGTGCCGGACGCGCCGGCGCGGTTTTCCACCACCACCGGCTGACCGAGGTGCTTTTGCGCGGCTTCGGCGAACGCCCGCATGGCGAGATCGGTCGACCCGCCGGCCGGCCACGGCACGATTAGCGTTACCGGCTTCGACGGAAATGTTTGCGCCTGCGCGGCGCCCGCGAAGCCCAAAGCCACCGCGACGGCCGCCATCACGGCGACAGTCAATACCCTCCGCCTCATCATCGTCCTCCTCTGGTCCTTCGGCGCATCAGCCACCCCTTGCGTCGCGGTTTATTTCAGACGCTCGAAAAAAAGATTATTCTTCGTAATCCCAGCCACCACAATGGAAATGTTCGCGCCGCGATAGCGGAGGCGCCGCTCGCGCAGAGCCGGAGCAGCCGACGCGAGACGGCTCAGTTTGACTCTTCCACCGCCGCGCCCACGGGCGCATACTTCCCCAGAGAAGGTCGGGAGGCGCATATGGCGGTCGTCAAATTCGCACCCGTGGCAGCCGGGCCGATCGAAGAGCCAGGCGTCATTGCATCGAGCGCCTATGTGAGCGGCCGACGCGTTGCCGACGTTGCGATCGAGGAGGCCGGTGCCTGGTCGAAACGTCCCGGCCACGTGGTGTGGATCGGACTGTTCGAGCCCTCCGATGAACTGCTCGCGCGCGTGCAGGCGCAATTCGACTTGCATCCACTGGCGATCGAGGACGCCGGCAAGGCGCATCAGTATCCGAAGCTCGAGCAGTACGGGGAGGCACTGTTCATCGTGGCACGCACCGCTCAGCTCGTGGAGCGGCGCATCGCTTTTGGCGAGACCCATCTGTTCGTCGGCCGCGGCTACGTGGTGTCGGTGCGCCACGGGGCCTCGACCTCTTACACCACGGTGCGCAAGCGCTGCGAGGCCTGCCCGATCACGCTCTCCCACGGCGAGGACTACATCCTCTATGCGATCCTCGATTTCATCGTCGACAATTACGCCCCGGTCCTGGAGACCATTCACGCCGAGGTCGAGGCGATCGAGGACAGCGTTCTTGCCGGCACTTTTAATCAGCACGAGATCGAGCGCCTCTACATGCTGCGTCGCGATCTCTTGCGGTTGCGCAACGCCATCGTGCCGCTGGCCGAGGTCTGCGGCCGACTCCAGCACGCCGACGTCATGCCGATCGACCACGCGATGCAGCCGATGTTCCGCGATGTCTCCGATCACGTGCGGCGCGTGCAGGAGGAGATCGACGCCCTGCGCGAGGTCTTGGCGTTCGCATTCGAGGCGAGCCTGATGACCGGGCAGGCGCAGCAGACCACGATCACGCGCAAGCTCGCGGCCGGGGCCGCGATCCTGGCGGTGCCGACCGCCATCGCCGGCGTCTACGGCATGAATTTTCAGAACATGCCGGAGTTGAAAACCGAGTACGGCTACTTCGTGGTGTTGTTCCTGATCGCGACGGTATGCTTGACGCTGTTCTGGCAGTTCCGACGGAGAGGCTGGCTATAAGGGCGGTGAACCCTTGCCGTCGTCGTTGGCGAAACCGGAAGAGCCAACAAGGGCCAGCGGTCTCGCGTTTTCTGCGCCCAGTCGATTCGTTTAGCGGCTCCCGCTTACGCGCGGAATGACGACGGAGAAGTGACGACGTTTGCGCGTATCGCAAACGCAAGGGCAACGACCGCCGCCGCCAGCATTCGCATCAGGAACGCTCGTATCATGGGCCTCCCAACGATGAGGCGATCTCGGGTTATGGGTTTTCCAGGCTGAACATTCGCCTGTGGTCGTCGTACGCGAATATTTCCGCGTATCGCCCCCAGCTGATCACGGCGCGCAGCGTCTGCTCGGCCGCCTGCGGCGACATGTGGTCTTCAAGCTCGTCGGAGAAGCGGGTCCACGGCGCTCCATGGGTCGGACGTTCGTCCAGGACACGACGGATGTGCCCGGCCAGGGGGACGTAGGTGCGCACATGGTGGGCAAACAGGCGCTTGCGCTCATCCAGCCCGGCATCGGCGAACGCGCGCCCCTCCAGCGTAAGCTTGATGTCGCCGCCCGCGACCTCGGCAAAGCGCAGCATCTGCAGCGTCTCGGCGACTGGAAACAGGTCGTCCACCTCCATGTGCAGGGCTTGTGCAATCACTGGCAGGTCTGCCTCGCCGTCATAGGGCGGCCCGGCGACCGCTTCGAGCAGGCCGGACAGCAGGTTGGAGGAAACGCGGGTCAAGATTGTGCTGATGCCGGTGCCTGGGAACCTGTCAGCGCGCGCGGCAACGCGTTCGGGCGTGGGTTTCGCCGTCAGCTCGACGTAGATGCGCTCGACGAGCTCGCGGAACGTCGGGTCGAGACGATCGCGAGGGTGCGGCAAATCGATCTTGATCTCGCCGAGAACGCGGCCGGGATTCGTGCCGAAGACGAGGACGCGGTCGCACATGAGGACGGCTTCCTCGATATTGTGGGTGACGAGGATGACAGCCTTGATCGGAAGCTTGCCCTCGGACCACAGGTCGAGAAAGTCGGTGCGCAACGTCTCCGCAGTCAGCACGTCGAGCGCCGAGAAAGGCTCGTCCATGAGCAGAACGTTCGGGTGGACGACGACGGCACGGGCAAATCCGACCCGCTGGCGCATGCCGCCGGACAACTCGCGAGGATAGGCGGACTCGAAGCCGTCGAGGCCGATCAGATCGATGGCCGCAAGCGAGCGACGTCGGATCTCCGCACGGGGCAGGCCCAGGGCCTCGAGACCTAGCTCGACGTTTTCTAGCACCGTCAGCCAAGGAAAGAGGGCGAAGCTCTGAAACACCAGAGCGATCCCGGGCGGCGGCTGCTGCACGGGTTTACCGAGATAGGTGATCGATCCGCTTGCCGGACGCGTGAGCCCGGCGATCAGCCGCAGCAAAGTCGACTTGCCCGACCCGGACCGCCCGAGCAGGCCGACAATCTCGCCTTCACGGAGCGCCAGATCGATGCTGTCCAGGACCAGGAGCTCGCCGCCGTCGGTCTTGGGGAAGGTCTTGCAACAGCCGTGAACCTCCAACAGCGGCGCGGTGTGCATGTCGCTTCCTTCAGCCCAGGCGAAACCTGTTCTCGGCAATTCTGTACAGCGGGTGCCAGAATGCCCGGTTGAGGAGAATGACGAAGGCGCTCATCACCATGATGCCGAGCACGATGCGTTGATAGTCGCCGGCGGCGGTAGCCTCCGCGATATAGGCTCCCAGCCCGCGGGCCTGCAGCTTGTCGCCGCCCCAGCTTGCCACCTCGGCGACGATACTAGCGTTCCAGGACCCGCCGGAGGCCGTAATGGCACCGGTGACATAGAAAGGAAACACGGCGGGCAAAGCCACCTTGCGCCACCACAGCCAGCCTTCTACGCCAAGATTCCTGCTTAGGTCCCGCAGCTCGCCTGGGATCGTCGAAGCACCGGCAATGACATTGAACAGGATGTACCACTGCGTGCCGAGGACCATCAGAGGGCTGAGCCAGATATCGGGGTTCAGCTGAAAAGCCACAATCGCCGACACCGCAATCGGAAACAGGACATTGGCGGGAAATGCTGCCATGAACTGGGCGATGGGCTGTCCGACGCGCGCCAGCTTCGGCCGTAGCCCGATCCAGATGCCGATCGGCACCCAGATCACGCTGGCGATAGCGATCAGCACGACAACCCTGGTCAGGGTGGCAAGCCCGAGCATGGTCGCGCGGCCCACCTCCGCGAGGGCCACCTCGGTCATCACGAAGCGCGCGGCCTTCCCGAAGGCGAACAGCGCACCCGCGATCACGGCGGCGCCCCAAGCCCAATCGATCCAGCGCGCGGTGCGGACGTCGAAAGTGGTCCTGGCCTCGGCCCGGTGCGGTCTGGCCAGCACCCGAAACGACCAACGCCACGCCGACGCAAACGGCGCCACTGCCCACGCGACCAACCGCGACCGTCGCAGCATCGCGAGCACCCAGGAGCGTGGAGATGCGGCCCCGACCTCGTGCTCGAACCGAAACCGATCCGCCCAAGCCACCAGCGGCCGAAACAGCAACTGATCATAAATCAGTATCACCATCAGCATGGCGCCGATCGCCAAGCCTACCGCGCCCAGATCACGCTGTGCGATCGCAACTGCGATATAGGAGCCGATACCGGGCAGCGTGATGGTAATGTCGCCCACGCTGATCGCTTCCGACGCGACGACGAAGAACCAGCCCCCGGACATGGACATCATCATGTTCCAGATCAGCGCGGGCATCGCAAAGCAGGCTTCGAGGCGCCAGAACGTCATCCAGGCGCCGAGGCGGAACGAGCGTGCCGCCTCATTCAATTCCTCAGGCACCGTGCGCAGCGACTGGTAAAAGCTGAAGGCCATGTTCCAAGCCTGGCTCGTGAACACGGCGAATATGGCCGCAAACTCTGCGCCCAGAACCCTGTCGGGCGCCAGCGACATAAAGAACACGACGGTAATCGAGATGAACCCCAGGATGGGGACGGACTGGAGGATATCAAGCAGCGGGATGAGAACCACCTCCGCGCGGCGACTCTTGGCCGCCCAGGTCGCATAGGTGAAAGTGAAGACGAGCGACAGGCCCATAGCGGCCAACATCCGCAACGCCGTTCGCGCCGCATAGAGGGGGAGGTTCATCGGGTCGAGAGAGACCGGATGCGCTTGAAGCTCGCTCAACGGAAGCACTACGCCGCGGCTCGCCTCGGCGAAAAAGACCAGTAGGCCGAGAACGAGCAGAGCCGCGACGACATCCCAAAACGGCGAAGACGGCAGACGCTTGCCGACTGGAATCCGCTCAGCGGCTCTCATATCGCCGGGATCGGATGTGCTGCCGGGGTGGATCTGGATAGGTTCGTGCCAGGCTGGCGATGCTTTCCCCAGCCTGCGAAGGCCCTCGCCTCATGACTCGCCTCGCACCAGTGAGAGGGACGCATTTTGCCTGGCCCTCGGGCCGATGCAATCGATCAACTGCCGTAGGCCGGCCGATTTGACAGGCCGAACGCGGCGTGCGCCGACCCCCGAGTGCGCGAGGCGTTGGCGTTCCACGCGGTGCCCGGCTCACCCGAGCTTGATGTTGGCTTCGCGCACCACCCGGCTCCATTTCTCCATCTCGGCCGCCACGAACGCGCGGAACTCGTCCGGCGTGTTGGCGCGAAACTCGACGTTGAGGGCTTTGAGGCGCGCGCTCACCTCCGGCGTCTGAATCGCCGCGTTGAGGCCGGCATTGAGTTTCTGCGCGATCGGCGGCGGCGTGCCGGCAAGGACGAAGACGCCGTTCCACTCATGGGCCTCGAACCCCGGCAACGTCTCCGCCACCGCCGGCAAGTCCGGCAGCGTGCCGAGGCGGCCGCGGCCGGTGTGGGCAATCGCCTTGAGCGCACCGCTCTGCACGTGCCCGATCGAGGCTGCGCCGTTCGAGAAGAAGAACTTGACCTGCCCGCCGATCAGGTCGTTGAGCGCCGGACCGCCTCCCCGGTACGGAACGTGATTGAGCTTCACGCCGGTCATGTGCCGGAACATTTCGAGCGAAAGGTGCTGCACGGTGCCATTGCCCGACGAGGCCCAGTCGAGCCCACCAGGCGCCGCCTTGGCGATCGCGATCACATCCACGACCGTCTTGGCTTCGACCGACGGGTGGACCACCAGCAGGTTGGCGACGAGCGAAGCCAGGAACACCGGCTCGAAGTCCTTGAGCGTGTCGTAGGGCAAGCGCGGATAGAGGAAGGGGTTCACCGAGAACGCGGTGGCGTCGTAGAGAATGGTGTAGCCGTTGCGTTCCGCCTGGGCCACGGCCGCGGCCCCGATGGTGCCGCCGGCGCCGCCGCGATTGTCGATGACGAACTGCTGCCCGAAGATCTCGCTGAGCTTCTGGAACAGGATGCGGCTCACCGTATCGGCGCCCCCGCCCGCCGGATAGGGCACGATGACGCGCACCGGCCGCGCGGGGTAGTCGCCCTGCGCCCCTGCGGGCGAGGCATCGGCCGCCGACAGCAGCGGCAACGCCGCGGCGGCGCCCGAACCCAGCAAGAGATGCCGTCGCGTCGGAATGCGCAAATGGGGCACGATTCCCCTCCCTCCGTCCATGGCAGCGTCGACCCCCCGACAGCTGATCCGGCTAGTGGCCGCATTGTAACAGCTTGTATATGAGTTCCAGGCGCCCCGAGCGAAACGGGGCGAATTGTTGCTCGGTAGTGGAGGCTCCATGAAGTTCGGCGTCGGTCAACCGGTAAGACGTTTCGAGGACGAGACCCTGATCACCGGTCGGGGCCGCTACACCGACGACATCCCCCTCGACGGGGTGGCGCATGCTTACGTGCTGCGCTCACCGGTCGCGCATGCCAACCTTCGCGGGGTCGACGCGGCCGCGGCGCGCGCGATGCCGGGAGTGCTGCTGATCCTCACCGGCGAGGACGTGGCGGCGGAAGGGCTCGGCGACTTGCCCTGCGTGGTGCCGTTGCCGAACCGCGACGGCAGCCAGCGTCACGACACGCCGCGCCCGGCGCTCACGGTCGGCAAGGTGCGCCACGTCGGCCAGCCGGTAGCGCTGGTGGTCGCCGAGACGCTCGCGCAGGCGCGCGACGCCGCCGAGGCGATCGCCGTCGACTACGACGCGCTGCCGGCGGTGGTCGACGCGCGCGCGGCGGTCGCCCCCGGCGCTCCGCAGCTGTTCGACGGCATCCCGGGAAACGTTGTGTTCGACTGGGACAACGACACGTGCGACTTCGCGGCCACCGAGGCGGCGTTCGCCAAGGCCGATCGCGTGACCACGCTGGAGATGGTCAACAATCGCGTCGTGGTGAACTCGATGGAGCCGCGTAACGCAATCGGCGACTACGACCACGCGACCGGCCGCGCCGTGCTCCACACCGCCACGCAGGGGCCGCATTTCGTGCGCGATCCACTCGCCGATGCCGTGCTCCGGCAGCCGAAAAACAAGGTGCGCGTCGTGTCGCCCGCGAATGTCGGCGGTGCCTTCGGCATGAAGGCGTTCCTCTATCCGGAGCAGGTTCTGGTGGTGTGGGCGGCCGGCAAGCTGAAACGGCCGGTGAAGTGGCAATCCGACCGCTCAGAAGGCTTCATCTCCGACAACCAGGGGCGCGATCATTTCACGCGCGCAGAGCTCGCCATGGACGCGCGCGGGCGCTTTCTGGCGGTGCGGGTCTCGATCCTCGCCAATCTCGGCGCCTACCTGTCGCAGATGGGCGCGTTCATCCCGACGCGTTCGTCGGACCTGATCTCAGGCCTCTACACGACGCCGGCGATCGCCATCAACGTCAAGGGCGTGTGCACCAACACGGTGCCGGTCTGCGCCTACCGGGGTGCCGGGCGTCCGGAAGCCTCCTATCTGATCGAGCGCCTGGTCGACGCGGCCGCGCGCGACCTCGGCAAGAGCCCGGACGCGATCCGCCGCCTCAACCTGATCCCGCCGTCGAAGATTCCCTACACCTCCGCCACCAAGCTCGTGTTCGATTCCGGCGAGTTCGAAAAGGTAATGGATCTTGCTATGCAGAAGGCCGACTGGGCCGGCTTCAAGGCGCGGCGGCGCGACAGCGAGAAGCGCAAGAAGCTGCGCGGCATCGGCATGGCGACCTATACCGAGCGCTGCGGCGGCGGCTTCCCGGAGACGGTCTCGATCGAGTTCAAGGGCGAGCGGGTCGAGCTGGTGATGGGCAACCAGGAATACGGCACCGGGCTCGTCACGTCGTACAAGCAGCTCGTGTCCGACCGGCTCGGGATCGACGCCGACCGCATCGACGTCATCTACGGCGACAGCGATCGCTCGCCGCGCGGCCTCACCGGTGGCTCGCGCGCGCTGCCGGTCGCGGGCTCGGGCCTGCACGAGGCCGCGCTCAAGGTCATCGACAAGGGACGCGGCATCGCCGCCCACCTGCTCGAAGCCTCGCCAACCGACGTGGAGTTCGATGACGGCGCCTTCCGCATCGTCGGCACCGACCGGCACGTCGACCTGTTCGAGGTGGCGGCGGCGGCGCGCGATCCGGCAAAGCTGCCGCCCGGCATGGCGCCGGGGCTCGACGTCACCCATGAGCAGATCCCGGCCGCAGCCACCTATCCGAACGGCTGCCATATCGCGGAAGTCGAGATCGATCCCGACAGCGGGACGGTGACGATCGCGCGCTATACCGTGGTCGACGACTTCGGCGCCGTGATCAATCCGCTGTTGCTCGAAGGTCAGGTGCACGGCGGCGTCGTGCAGGGGCTTGGACAGGCGCTGTTCGAGCATACAGTCTACGACGAGTCGGGCCAGTTGCTCACCGGCTCGTTCACGGACTACGCCATGCCGCGCGCGGACGATGTGCCGTTCTTCTCGTTCTCGACCCACAACGTGCCGTGCAAGGCGAACCCGCTCGGCATCAAGGGCGCAGGCGAGGCCGGCGCGATCGGCGCGCCGCCGGCGGCGATCAACGCCATCGTCGATGCCCTCCACCGCAAGGCCGGCGTGCGCCACGTCGACATGCCGGCGACGCCGCACCGCATCTGGCAGGCGTTGCACGGCGGAACGCCGTCGTAGAGAGCCAATCGGCAATGTCCCACACGCGGGTGGAGCACCTGCGGGTTCGCGCTCCGCGCAGCCCGCGGACGGGCTCCGCGGTGCGTTGCAGATGCGGGGCCAGGTTGCTTGGTGCCGTTTGAGTGACCGAAAAAGGAACTGAATGATGCAAATCCGCAATCTCGGCCGCTCCGGCCTGCGCGTCTCGGCGGTCGGCATCGGCTGCAACAATTTTGGTGGCCGCATCAACGACGAGGCCGCGCGCCAGGTAATCCACAAGGCGATCGATCTCGGCATCACGCTGTTCGATACCGCCGACATCTACGGCCCCAAAGGCGAGTCGGAAGTCACGATGGGCAAGATCCTCGGCGACCGCCGCAAGGACATCGTGCTCGCCACCAAGTTCGGCATGGCCTTCGACGAGGCGCGCGACATGAAGGGCGCCTCGCGCCGCTACATCATGACCGCGGTCGAGGACAGCCTGCGCCGACTGAGGACCGACTGGATCGACCTCTACCAGCTGCACACGCCCGATCCACTCACCCCGATCGAGGAGACGCTGCGTGCGCTCGACGACCTCGTGCGCTCCGGCAAGGTCCGCTACATCGGCACCTCCAACATGCCGGCATGGCAGGTGGTCGAGGCGCTGTGGACCTCGCGCAGCCACGACCTCAACGCCTTCGTGTCGTGCCAGGATGAGTACAGCCTGGTGGTGCGCCATATCGAGAAGGATCTGGTGCCGGCGATGCAGGCCTATGAGCTCGGGCTGCTGCCGTTCTTCCCGTTGGCGAGCGGCCTGCTCACCGGCAAATACAAGCGCGGAGGCACCGCGCCCGCCGGCACCCGTTTCGCCAGGATCGAACGGCTCGCCAATCGCTACATGACAGAGGCCAATTTCGCGATCGTCGAGAAACTCGAGCCGTTCGCCAAGGCGCGCGGGCACACGCTGTTGGAGCTCGCCTTCTCGTGGCTCGCCGCGCAGCCGCAGGTCGCAAGCGTGATCGCCGGGGCGACCTCGGCCGAACAGGTGGAGCAGAACGCCAAGGCGATCGCCTGGAAACTGACCCTCGAGGACATGGCGGAGATCGACCGATTGAGCGGGCTGGGCGGCCAGTAACGGCGTCATCCTGAGGGGCCCGCGCGAAGCGAAGACCTCGAAGGATGCTGCTCGGCGATAAAGCTGCTTTTCCGAGCGTCCCTCGAGGCTCGCCTGACCGCGTCGGGCAACGCCTCAGGATGACCAGGTACGACATGGGAGCATGAGATGAAAGGCGTGGTCTTCACGGGCGACCGCAAGATCGAGTTGCGCGAGTTCCCCGACCCGACGCCCGGACCCGGCGAGGTCGTGCTCGAGATCAAGGCCTCGGGCATGTGCGGCAGCGACTTGAAATTCTACCGCGCGTCCGGTGGCGCCTCCTCGCTCGGCCTCGGCGGCAAGGGCGGTCCGGTGATCGCCGGGCATGAGCCTTGCGGCGTCGTCGCAGCGGTCGGCGCGGGCGTTGCGGACAACCAGGCGCGCGTCGGCGCACGCGTGATGGTGCATCACTATCGCGGCTGCGGCGTGTGCCCGCAGTGCCAGACCGGATGGATGCAGCTGTGCGATGAAGGCGTCGCGGAAGTCTACGGCGTCACCGGCCACGGGGCGCACGCGCGCCACATGAAGTGCCCGGCGCGCACGCTGGTGCCGCTGCCGGAGGAGCTGTCGTTCGAGGCCGGCGCCGCGATCTCCTGCGGCACCGGCACGGCGTGGGGCGCGCTGCAGCGGCTCGGACTCGCCGGCGACCAGACCATCGCGGTGTTCGGCCAGGGGCCGGTCGGCCTCTCCGCCACGCTGCTGGCAGGCCGGATGGGCGCGCGCGTGATCGCGCTCGATACCAGCCCCGACCGGCTCGCCCGCGCCAAGGAATTCGGCGCCGACGCCCTTATCGATCCGAGCAAGACCAGCGACGTGGTCGGCGCCATCAAGGAGCTGACGCACGGCCGCGGCGCACACGCGGCGCTCGACGCCTCCTCCTCGCCGCAGGCGCGCGCGCAGGCGGTGCGCGGCGTGCGCACCTGGGGCAAGGCCTGCTACGTCGGCGAAGGCGACACGGTCACGCTCGACGTGTCGAACGACCTGTTGCGCCGCCAGGTGACGCTGATCGGGTCATGGACATTCTCGACCGTCGGGCAGGCGGAATGCGCGCGCTATGTGGCCGACCGCGGCATCGACCTCGACCGCCTGTTCACCCACCGCTGGATGCTCGATCAGGCGGAGGAAGCCTACCGGCTGTTCGACCGCCAGACCGCGGGCAAGGGGGTGATCAGGCCGGCGTGATCTGCGGATCGAGCTCGCCTCTTGCCTTCTTGATGCGGAGCGCGGCGAGGCTCACCCGCAGGAGCGATACATCGAGGCAAGCTCGCGGCCGCGCAGCAGGATGGTCGCGCGCGATAGCCCGCCGCGGCGCCGGATCCACTCGCGCACCGCCTTCGGGTAGGTCGCGTACATCAGCCGCGTCGCGCCAGGATGCGTGAGGGCCTGTCCTTCCTCGTCCGGTGTCCAGGCGGCATGGAAGCCGAGCACGGCTCGCCGGGTGACGCAGACGCGATTCTTCGGCATGACGCTCAGCACCAGGGTGCAGGCGGACAGGCAGGGCCCGTCGATCACGACATTGTGGCCGAGCTCGCGCGCGAGCATGAACAGCCGCAGATACTCGCCGATGACGCCGCCGGCGCTGCCCTCGATGCGCAGCTCCGCCGAAGCAGGCGCGATGGTGACGAGCCACAGCATCGTCGCAAACAGGATTTGGCGCATGAATCCTCCCCACGTCGTCACGGTCGGGTAGCGCGAAGATTAGCAGAAATTGTGGCTCGGCGGCACGGCCGTATCGCGCACGCGCGACGGTGCAAGACGGAGCTAAAATCGGCATTCAGAATAAAGCGGCGGCCGGCAGAGCCGGCCGCTCAATAGCGTGCTTTGCAACTCTCTGCCGGACCCCCGGGGTTTGCGCCGCGCTGAGCGCGGCTTGCCCGTGGGCACCAGCTCAATTCGTCGCGAAGCAGTAGAACAGACCGTCGCCGCCGGTGCCGCGCAACGCCGCCTGGCTGCAGCCGCCACCCTCGCCGCGCGAGGGGTGCGACGTGTTCCAGGACTTGGAGGCGTCGTCGTCGCGCAGGCCCATTCGGTCGTGATGCCCGACCATGGCGGCGCCGGCGCTGCTGCTGGTCCAGTTGGCGCAGGTGCGGTCCTCGCCGGCCGCAAACGCCGTGCCGTCGGCCTGCGAACCGGTCAAGATGTCGTGACGGTTCGGGGTGTCGCCACGGCCGCTGACCTGCTGTCCCTTCTCGTCGAGCGCGGTCTGCTTGCTGAGCTTGTTGTTGGGGCTGTGCAGGTCGGCGACGTCCTTGGCGATGACCTCGCCCTTGGCGTTCTGCCACGGGCCGCGGCCAATACGATCCTTGGCATTCATGGCGCCCTGTCCCTGGGTGCTGAGATAGGCGCGCCAAGTGCGGCTGCCGGCACCGGCGGCCTGCGCGAGCTGCTGGCAGTGGCGATCGGCGCCTCCGAGACCGCCGAGGTCGGCGCCCTTGCCGGAACCCACGCTGGTGATGAAGAAGGTCATGCCGGCTGGCTGGGCCAGCACAGCGCCCAGCGGCAGCGCGATCGCCGAGGCGAGAATCGCCAGTCGCAATGTACTCATCGCAGTCCTCCATGGTCTAACGTCACGCGCGGCAAGCCGCTCGCTCGCTCCCGACGGTTGCAATAACACAGGCAAGGACCGGAAAATTCCAATCACGGCTGCGTCATATCAACGGCGTCGAGCTCGTGAACCCGACCCGTAACGCTTGCGCCGGAGAGAAACATTGGCGGCAGCACCGGCGTCGGCATTCTAACCCGTTACGGCGAGACTCGAGAGCGCCCGCCGAATGATCGGCGCCGGCACCCGCTCGATCATGACGTTGACGCAGGCCGGCTTGCCGCTCGCGATCGCCCGCTCGACCGCGGGGCCCAGATCGGCAGCGCCCGTCACCAGCTCGCCGTGGCCGCCGAGCGCCACCACTACCTGATCGTAGCGCGTCGGCAGAAGCTCGCAGCCGTGGGCGCGCGCGCGGCCGTATTCGCGGAGCTGGATCTGGTGCTCGGCGTTCCAGCCGGCGTCATTGCCGAGCACGACCACGAACGGCGCGCCGTAGCGCACGGCGGTGTCGAACTCGGTCATGTGGAAACCGAAGGCGCCATCGCCCATCACCACGACGACGAGTGCCTGCGGGTCTGCGAGCCGCGCCGCGATCCCGAACGGGATCGCGGCGCCGATCGAGCCGGCGATCCCATTGATCAGCCGGCGCGGAGGGTTGAGCGTCGCCTGCGGCCATTGCCCGATCTCGCCGCCCTCGCACACCAGCACCGCATTGGGCCGCTGCTCGACGATTGATTGGATCGCACGGCAGAACTCGAGCGGATGCACCGCGCCGTCACGTTGCGAATGCGTCGATTGCCACGCCGGCGGACGATAGCGCACCGCGTCCTGCACTTCCTCGAACCATGCATCCGGGATATTGCGCCGGGCCGCGGTGCGGGCGATCAAGGTTTCGGCGGCAGCGCGCGAATCCGCTATCGCGCTCCCCAGCAACCGGTCGCCGACGGCGCGCGCCGAGCGACCGATCATGGTGTGATCCGGATCGACCACGACAAAACGGCAGGCGGGGTCGATCTGCGGCGCGCCACCAAAGCGAAGCGCGTAGTCGAACGGCTTCCCGAGCAGCACCAGCAGGTCGGCGCGTGCCAGAACTTCGGCGAAGGCACCGAGGGTAGTGTCGTTGAGGCCGCGCGGGCCTTCCATGCCGACAGCCGGCACACCCGTCGCCTCGGCCAGGCGGTCGAGCAGCGCGCGGCCCGGTGCATCGCACAAGGCCGGGCCGGCAAGAATCAGCGGGCGGGCGGCAGCTGCGAGCGCCGCCAAGACGCCGTCCGCACCACGGTCGCTCAACGGCGCCGCCGTCGGCGAAAACTCCTGTGCGGCGGGCCGCGCGACCGCGTCGGAGGCGACGCGCGCCTCCTGCAAGTCGACCGGCAGGCTGACATGCACCGGTCCGGGCCGCCCGGACTTGGCGATCCGCACCGCGGCGGCGATGTCACGGCCGAGGTCGGCGACCGAGCGCGCGGTCCATGACGCCTTGGCGACCGGCGCGGCCATCTCGGCCTGGCGCACCTCCTGGAAGCCACCGCGGCCGACCTCGTCGGACGCCACATGGCCGGACAGCAGCACCAACGGCGACTCGGCGGCAAGCGCGGTGTACAGCGCCGCGACCGCGTTGGTGTGCCCCGGCCCGCCGGTCACCAGCGCCACCCCTGGCTCACCCGTCAACCGGCCCCAGGCGTCCGCCATGTGCACGGCCGCGGCCTCGTGGCGCACGTGGATGAGCCGCAGGCCGGTGTCGAGCGCGGCGTCGAACAGCGCCATGATGTGGTTGCCCGACAGGGTGAAGACGGTGCGCATGCCGGCGTGCGCGAGCGCCTGCGCGACGATGTCGGCGCCGCGCAGCGACGGCTTTGGTGCGGATGGCACGTGGATGCGGATGGTTAGAGAACGACGGGACAGGAGGTTCGCATGTTTCGGGACGCGCGCTTCGCGCGCTCCTCAGCGTGAGGACGTGCATGGTTGCGGCACGCCCCTCCCTCATCCTGAGGAGCGCCGCGGAGCGGCGCGTCTCGAAAGATGTCCGACCACTCTGCAAGCCGACTTCGCATGCCGTCGAACTCCTAGAACGTCGACTTGAGCTTCAAGTGATCGAGGCGATTCATCGATTTGATCTCGAGGCGCCGCTTGCCCCCGCTTTGCTCGATGTCGAGCGGAATGGTGGTGCCGGCGGTGCCGAGCGCCCAGACCTTGCGGTAGAACTCGGCCATGGTCTTGGCGGGCTCGCCATTCACGCCCACGATCACGTCGCCGCGGGCGATGCCGGCGCGCTCGGCCGGGCCACCGGCGGTGACGCGCGAAACCAGGAGGCGGCCGCTGCTGTCGTCGGCGTTGACGCCGAGCCAAGGTTTGGCGGGGCCGGACGCGCGCCCGTCGGCAAGCAGGTCGGCGAGAATCGGCGGCAGCAAGTCGATCGGCACGAACATGTTGCCGGGCTGCTTGTCGGTTCCGCCGGTCGCGTCGCCGACGATCAGCGAGCCGACGCCGATGAGCTTGCCCTCGCGCGAGATCAACGCGGCGCCGCTCCAGATCGGATGCGGCGGCGCCGTGTAGAGCGCCTGGTCGAGAAGATATTCCCACGAGCCCGCGAAGGCGCGCTTCGACACGACGCGGACCGGCGCGACCATCTGCGGCCCGCCGAAGCTCGCGACCAGCGCAGGGTCGCCCTCCTGCACCGCGCCGGACTTGCCGAACCCCAGCGGCTTGAGCTTGAGCGGCTCGATCGTGCGCAGCAGACCGAACCCGGTCTCGTGATCATAGCCGACCACGTTTGCCGGCACGGCGCGCCCCGCATTGGTGGTGACCTGCGCGGCATGCGCCTCGACCATCAGGTAACCGATGGTGAGCACCAGGCCATCCTCGTCGATGACGATGCCCGAACCTTCGCGCTCGCGCCCGAGCGTCTCGGTGGTGCGCGCATCCGGATTGATGAAGGTCTTGATGGCGACGACGGCTGAGGTGAGGTCCTCGAGGGAGGTGGCTTGCGCGGCCGCAGGCGCGCATGTGAGCCAGCCGGCGGCCAGCAACGCCGGCCAGCGCGTGACCGCTGTGTTTCGCAAGATAGCTCGCATCCGAACCTCCAACCGGCTTGGCCGTCATTGCGAGCCGAAGGCGGAGCAATCCAGAAGGCCTGCGCCGCATCCGGGTTGCTCTCGCTTCGTCGCCTGCGCTCCTCGCGACGAGGGAGTGCGAAGTCGCCAGTGTGCCGCAACCCGGCGCGATCGCCAACAGCGCCCGTCGTCACAGTTCAGGGATGAGCCCGAACAGCTGCGGGCCGTACACCCGGCGCGCCTCATCGTGCAGCGGCTGCACCGCCGCGACGAACGAGGCACGCGCGGCCGCCGACAGCTCTTCGAGCTCGCAGCCCTCGGCTTCGAGCGCCAACCGCGCCGCATCGTGCTCGTGCGCGGTCTCGCCGCGCTGCCAGACGACAGCCTCGGCGACCGCGGCGCGCAGCGACCGCTGCAGCGCCTCCGGCCAGGCGTCGAATTGCGCGCGTGGCACGAACACCGGCCGCGACACATAGAAGTGGCTGGTGAGGGTGTGGAAGCGGTGCAGCCTGTGCGCGCCGTACGTCACGGTGTTGGCGAGAGGGTTCTCTTGCGCGTCGAGCCTCCCGTCCTTGAGCATTGCCAGGGCGTCGGTGAGGTCACCCTTCCACGGCACCGCACCGAGCGCTGCGAACGTGCGCGCCTGCACCTCGCTCGGCAGCACCCGAATGCGCAAGCCGGCGAAGTCGGCGAGGTCGCGGATCGGCCGCAGACGATTGGAGATGTGGCGGAAGCCGTTCTCGAACCAACCGAGGATGCGAAAGCTGGTGCGAGCCTCGATGACGTTGGCGAGCGCGGCGCCGAGGGCGCCGTCCATGGCGGCGCGCGCCTGCGCATTGGTGACGAACAGGAACGGCAGATCGACGAGGCCGAGCTCAGGCACCCGGTCGGTGAGGTAGCTCGACGATTGGTAGCCGAGCGTGAGCACGCCGCTTTCGGTAAGCCAGAGGATATCCTCCGCCCGATACCCGAAGTCGATGATGTTCCAGACGTACTTCACGTCGACTGCGTCGCCGAGCTCGGTCGCGATTCTCTCGCCGATGCGCTGGAGCGCGCGGCTGAACGAAGTCGTGGGCGGACCGTAGCCGCCCATGCGGATCTGGATCGGACCGTGCATGCCGCTCAGACTGGCCGGGAGCCGGCAAGGCCGCAAGGGCGCCGGCGTGCAGCTCCTCGCATGACAAACGACCAGTGCCCGTCATTGCGAGCCCCATGTGAGCAATCCAGAATGCGGGTCAATCTGGATCGCTATGTCGTTTCGCTCCTCACAATGGCGGCTGGTAGAGACCGAAGCCATGACATCGGAACTTTCCGCCTCACCGAAAGTGGCCGTCATCGGTGGGTCGCTTGGCGGCTTGATGGCCGCCGTCGCGCTGCGCGGCGCGGGCTGCGCAGTCGACGTCTATGAGCGCGTCCCGCAGCGGCTGGAGGGCCTCGGCGCCGGGCTGCGCATCGTTCCCGAAATGGCGTCGCTACTGGAGGACCGCGCCGGGATCAATCTGCGCGACGCCAGCACCTTCACGCCATTTTTCCGCCAGATCGGGGCCGGCAATCGGGTCGTCGCCAATTTGCCGATCCCGGGACAGTTCACCTCCTGGGGCGCGCTGCATCGCGCGCTCTCGTCGGCGTTCGAGGCCGCGCACTACCATCTCGGCGAAGCCTGCGTCGGCGTCGACCCGCAGCCGGATTGTATCGCGGTCAGGTTTGCGAGCGGCCGCGTCGAGCGGGTCGACCTGGTGGTGTTCGCCGACGGCATCCTCTCGACTGGACGCCGGCTGATCGCGCCCGAGGCTCGCTTGGCCTACGCCGGCTACGTGACCTGGCGCGGCTACTTGCCGGCGGCGGACTTGAGCGCGGCGACGCGCGAGCTGTTCGCGGACGCGGTCACCTATGTGGTCATCGACCACAGCCATGGTGCGATCTACCCGATCCCCGACCCCAACGGCATCGCACGCGGACCGTCGTTCTTCAATTTCGTCTGGTATCGCAACGTGGCGGAAGGCGCAGCGCTCGACGACCTGATGACCGACCGCGGCGGCGCGTTGCGGCCGATCTCGCTGCCGGCCGGCCTGCTGCAGCCACGCCATGCGGCGCGGATCAAAGACGATGCCGAGGCGCTGCTGCCGCCTGCCGCCGCCGAGGTCGTGTGCAGGACGCGCGAGCCGTTCCTGCAGGCGCTCTATGACGTGACAGTCGAGCGCATGGCCGCGGGCCGCGCCTGCCTGATCGGCGATGCCGCGTTCGCCACGCGTCCGCATGCCGGTGCCGGCACCACCAAGGCGGCAGTCGATGCTTGGCGGCTGGCCGAGAAGCTCGCCGCATGCGGCGGCGACGTCCCGGCCGCGCTCGCAGCCTGGGAGCCGGATCAGCTTGCGGTCGGCCGTGCGTTCGTCAAGCGCAACCAAGCGATGGGGCATCTCTCGTTGGTCGCCAACCGCTTCGATCCGACCAGCCCGGAGATCCGGCCGGGTCTATATGGGCCGGGACGGTAGCGAATCATGGCGAGCAGCTTGGACGACAAAGCAAGAGAGAAGTGGCGCCGGCTTTCTGGAGTGCTTCGCCATCGCCTCGCATCGATGGCGATGCCGACCCGGTGACAAGCGAGGACCGCGCGCCCATATTCGGTCCGATGCCCAAGCCCCCCGACAAGCCGAAAAAGCCGAAGGATCCGGCCAAGCCGACGCGCGCGAAAGCGGCGCGCGAGCCGCTGGCGCCGATTGCGCCGGCGCTTGAGCGGCTGCTCAATCCCGGGATCGAGAAGGGCACGGCGGGGCCAGGCTCGCAAACCGGCCTCACCGCCCGCACGGACTACACCTCTCCCCATGGGGGAGAGGTCGAGCGAGCGCAGCGAGCTCGGGTGAGGAGGACGACGTTCCGAGACTCTTCCCCCGCACCCGACGACGCTTTACGTCGTCGACCTCTCCCCGCCGAGGAGAGGTCGGGCAGCGAGCCCGATGCTGGCGGTCTGCAGCCGCCGGCCGACAACTCGTTCGACCGCCGCGCGGATTTCGCCGAGGCGCACAAGGCGCGGCTGTCCACGCCGCAGGGCTTTCGCGAGGCGCCGCAGAAAGGCTACGTGACGCGCGAGCCGTTCCGCGACTCGCGCACCAGCGGCTTCGGGCCATTGGTGCGGCCGCTCTCGGCGCCTGCTTCCCCCGGCCCGCTCGATCCCGATCTTGCGCGCCATTGGGGCATCGAAGGCGAGGAGGGCGACGCGGGCGGCCTCTCCCCGCAAGCCGAGGGAGGCGAGGGAGCCGACGAAGCGACGCGGCCGCGCAAGCGCACCCAGGACATCGGCGGGCCGATCGCCGGCATCGCCAGCCAGCGCGCACTCGACGCGCTGCTGCGCGAGGGCCGGCCGGAGTTCTCCGAGAAGCCGTGGGTGCCGCATCGCCCGCCGCGGCCGGAGAAATCCGAAGGCGGCCAGCGCCTCGTCATCAAGTCGGATTTCGTTCCCAAGGGCGACCAGCCGCAGGCGATCGCCGACCTGGTCGAGGGCGTGCGGCGGAACGACCGCAGCCAAGTCCTGCTCGGTGTCACCGGCTCCGGCAAGACCTACACGATGGCGAAGGTGATCGAGGCGACGCAGCGCCCAGCGCTCATCCTGGCGCCCAACAAGACGCTGGCCGCCCAGCTCTACGGCGAGTTCAAGAGCTTCTTTCCCGACAACGCGGTCGAGTACTTCGTGTCGTACTACGACTACTACCAGCCGGAGGCCTACGTCCCGCGCACCGACACCTACATCGAGAAGGAATCCTCGATCAACGAGCAGATCGATCGCATGCGCCACTCGGCGACGCGCGCACTGCTCGAGCGCGACGACGTCATCATCATGGCCTCGGTGTCCTGCATCTACGGTATTGGCTCGGTCGAGACCTATTCGGCGATGACGTTCTCGCTCAAGCGCGGCGAGCGCATCGATCAGCGCCAGCTGATCGCCGACCTGGTCGCGCTGCAATACCGGCGCACGGCCGGCGATTTCAGCCGCGGGACCTTCCGGGTGCGCGGCGACACGCTCGACATCTTCCCGGCGCACTACGAGGACCGCGCCTGGCGGGTGAAGCTGTTCGGCGACGAGGTCGAGAGCATCGAGGAGTTCGACCCGCTCACCGGCCGCAAGACCGACGAGCTGAAATTCGTCAAGGTCTACGCCAACTCGCACTATGTCACCCCGCGACCGACGCTGATCCAGGCGATCGCCGGCATCAAGCTCGAGCTGCGCGAGCGACTGGCGCAGCTCAATGCCGCCGGCCGGCTCCTGGAAGCGCAGCGGCTGGAGCAGCGCACGCTGTTCGATCTGGAAATGATGGAGGCGACCGGCTCCTGCGCCGGAATCGAGAACTATTCCCGCTATCTCACCGGCCGCCGAACGGGCGAGCCGCCGCCGACATTGTTCGAGTATGTGCCGGACAACGCGCTGGTGTTCGTCGACGAGAGCCACGTCACCATCCCGCAACTCGGCGGCATGTACCGCGGCGACTTCCGCCGCAAGGCGACCCTCGCCGAGTACGGCTTCCGCCTGCCCTCGTGCATGGACAATCGGCCGCTGCGGTTCGAGGAATGGGACGCGATGCGGCCGCAGACGCTCGCGGTCTCCGCCACCCCGGGGGCGTGGGAGCTTACCGAGTCCGGCGGCGTGTTTGCCGAGCAGGTGATCCGCCCGACCGGGCTGATCGATCCGCCGGTCGAGCTGCGACCGGCGCGCACGCAGGTCGACGACCTGGTCGGCGAGATCCGCCAGGTGGCGGTACGCGGCTATCGCGCGCTGGTCACCGTGCTGACCAAGCGCATGGCCGAGGACCTCACCGAATATCTGCACGAACAGGGCATCCGCGTGCGCTACATGCACTCCGACATCGACACGCTGGAGCGCATCGAGATCATCCGCGACCTGCGGCTCGGCACCTTTGACGTGCTGGTGGGCATCAATCTTTTGCGCGAGGGGCTCGATATTCCGGAATGCGCACTGGTGGCGATCCTCGATGCCGACAAGGAAGGTTTCCTGCGCTCGGAGACGAGCCTGATTCAAACCATCGGCCGCGCGGCGCGCAACGTCGAGGGTCGCGTCATCCTCTATGCCGATGCGACCACCGGCTCGATGCGTCGCGCGGTCGAGGAGACCAACCGGCGGCGCGACAAGCAGAACCAGTACAACGCCGAGAACGGAATTACGCCGGAGTCGATCAAGAAGGCGATCTCCGACATCATGGCGAGCGTGTACGAGCGCGACCACGTGCTGATCGACGCCGGCGACGGCGACGGCGAATGGGGCGACGAGGTCGCGACCATCGGGCACAACTTCGAGGCGGTGATCGCCGATCTCGAGACGCGCATGCGCGAGGCCGCCGCCGACCTCAACTTCGAGGAGGCGGCGCGGCTGCGCGACGAGGTCAAGCGCCTGCGCGCGACCGAGCTCGCGGTGATCGACGACCCGACGGCCAAGCGGCCGGCATTGCCACGCATCGAGGGTAAAAGGGGCGGGCCGTCACGCGTCCATAAGCCCCAGCTCGACGAGATGGGGATCGCCCTCGATCACGAACGGCAGGTTTATCGTCCCTCGAAAAGCAGGGACCGCCCGCGCAAACCCACGCTCGACGAGATGGGTCCGGGGACGGAGTCGGCCCCTTACCGGCCGCATTCGACCGGCGGCCGCCCGGGCACGCGGGCATGGCGTGGCAAGCGGCGGTAGTCGCACGCGCCGGTTACCGTACCGCGCCGTGGCGCCCGTTCTGCCGCAATGCCGATTGTCGACCGCTCGTGGCCAAGAAAATGGCCCCGCATGGTGGAGCCATTTTCGCGCGCCGCCGTGCGGCTCATTCAATAGTAAAGGACAACGCGGGGCGGCCGGTGATGACGGTAGCCATACCAGCGATGATGCCGGTGCTTGTACCGGCCGTAGTGATGCCCGCGGCGCCAACCGTAGTGTCGATAATGGTGATGCCGCCGCCAATGACGACGGTGCCGGCTGCTGACGTCAATCGCTGCGTCTTGCTTCGTGGTTACGCCAGGTTTGGCGGCCGCGTCAGTGGCCCTCGTGGCGGTCGGCAATGGCCAGCAGCGCGACCAGCGCGAAAAGCGGGCTTCCTCGTCGCATCCTCCTTGAGGTGTTCGCTCCCTCGTCTCTTCCTGCAGACGTCGAGGGGCCCGGTCGGGCCCCTCGCACGCCGTTCGGTTGTTTAAGTCGCGAGGCGGCCTACTGGCGCGTGCCGGTCGACTGGCCCGTGCCGCCGCCGCCCGATGCGCCGCCGGCGCTGCCGCCAGTCTCGCCCGACGAGCGCGCCCGGGTCCCCACGTTGGCGTCACCGGACGAGCGGGACCTGGTTCCGACGTTGGCGTCACCCGAAGACCGCGTCCTGGTTCGGACATTGGCGTCGCCCGACGACCGTGTCGTCGTGGACGAACGGGTCGAGGTGCGCGAGCGCTCGCTGACGCCGACCGACGAACCGCCGCGGACCGAGGTGCGAGTCGATACGCCAGTGCGGGTCGACACGCCGACGCCGACGGCCACGCCCGGCCGCCGCCTGTGGATCACGGTCGTGGACGACGGCGTATCGCCGTAGACGTAGTATCGCTTCTTCTTCCTGACCACGACGCTTGAAGGCTCGCGATAGACGTACCCGCGGGCCTTCTTTTTCTTTTTCACGTATAAGGTCGACGGCTCGCCATAGACATAACCTCGAGCCCCCCTCCGGTGGACCACAACGTCATCGCGCACGCCGACTCGGGTGCGCAACGTGGTGCGCCGATCCCCGACACGGGTGCGAACCGCAGCGCGCTCGCCGCCAGTACGCACGCCGGCACGGACACGCGCGGAGCTGTCGCCGGTGCGTCTGCTCTCAGTCGTGCTGCTCGCGGACGAGCGACTGCCTTCCGAACGGGTCGCGGCGCCGCCGCCTTCACGCGTGCCGCCGCGCTGCGCCGAACCGGAGCCGGTGTCCTGCTGCATGCTGCCGCCGGAGCCTTGCGCCTGAGCGAGCTGCATGCGCTCCGGCGCGGGCCCGGCCGAGACCGGCGCGGCGAGCCCGAGCGCCGCTGCCGAGGCCAGTGTCACGAAAAGTGTTCTCATCGCGTCCTCCAAGGATCACGTCACAAACTCCCCGGAAGACAATTCGCGTCCAGCCGCGGAGGTTTCCGCGCGCGAACTTTTTTCTCAATCTGAAACAGCTGTTTGTTCGCCGTTCGCCGCGCGTTCGCGGAGCCTTCGTCATCATGCTACCGCGTCGTGCTGGCCACCCAACTCGAGCGGAACTTCCGCCTCCGTAGTGGCGTTGGCACTCCAGCGGATCAACAAAAAGGAGGCCATTCGCATGCGTAAGCTGTTCACGGCCGCGGTTCTCACGGCGGCGTTCGCGACCCCTGCGCTGGCGCAGGAATTCTACATCGTGCAGGACACGTCGACGAAGCGCTGCCAGATCGTCGAGCAGCGGCCCACCACGACGACGACCACAGTCGTCGGCGACGGCGTGTTCACGACACGGGTCGAGGCCGAGAGTGCCATGAAGACTGTCAAGGTCTGCGAGAGCCCGGGCACGACCGGAACCACGACCACGATCACGCGCTAGCTATTGCTAGCAGTCGCGCGCACCCTCGCGTAATTCACGGCAGAGGCCGCCCGGGGAGGCGGCCTCTTGCGTTTCCCCGACACCGTCGTCGTGGAGCGAAGGTACTACGGAACCAATGACGCCGGGCGCGACTTGTCCTCGCATTCGTAGCTGAGGACAATACCGTGCGCACATTTCCGATCTGCCTCGCGGCCGGCGCATTCGTGCTCGCCTTCGCGACCCCGGCGCCCGCTTTCGTTCCCGCCCAAGACGGGGTCATGGGCGCTGCCGCCACCGTCGACGATACCGTGGCGGTGAAGAAGTACGCCAAGGGCCGTCCGTACGGCTGGAGCCGCGGCCGCAAGGTCGGTTGGGGCCGCGGCAGCATGCCGCCCGGGCAACGCAAGAAATACTGGCGTTGACCGGCCGGCCACGCCTTCGCGTGAGACACTGCGGCTCAAGCAAACGTAGTGAGGTTCGCTCCGCTCTGTTAGCGCCGCAGGCCGGTCGAAAGGCCGGTGTTGTCGTCCTTCGGCAGCTTGCGAGCGTCGCGCGCCAGCTCCAGACAGGTGAGCACCTCGATGTAGCTCGGCGGGCCGCCCATGTGAGACTTCTCGACGCACCGTGACTTGTCGGCAGCGGCGAACTCGCCCCATTGGCGGGCGAGGGCGTCGCGGGCGTCCTGCTCGCTGCGCAGGCAGGCATCGATATCCGACCTCGGTGCAACGCCCGTATTGGCGCCGGCGCGACAGCCTGGCGCGGCGTCGAAACGCGGCGGCTCCTGCGCGGCCGCAGCCGCGAGCGAAGCCGCAAGGGCGAATGTGGTGAGCGCAAATCGCATGGCGGCCTCCTGCACTGCCCCGACCGGAGTCAACGCCCGGGCGCGCCCTGGGTTTCGGCCCCTCCCCGGCGTTGCACCCGTCATGGTGAAGAATCAATCAGGACCGACGTCGGGCCGCCGTTCTGGAACGCCTCGCCCTCGGATCGCAAGGACGGCGACGGCGTCATGTATTGCGCAGCGACAGGCTGATGCGGGTCACCACCTCGTCCCAGGCCCGCTTCTCGCTCTGCGGATACTCGAGCTGCAGGCAGCCGACGCGGCGATCGGGGCGCGGCGAAAAATTGCAGCGGCGGTAGAGAATCACGCCGTCGCGCACCGCCGAGGCGACGTAGAAATGCGGCGTCGTGCGCACGTAATGAAACCTCTCGGCGCGGAATTCCGGGATGCCGGCGAGGTGGCTCCGCGGCGACTGATTGCGGCCATTGACGAAGCCGAACAGACGGAGCCGCGCCCGCCCATCCGTGGTCGAGAACACCGTGCCGCGCGCGCCCTCGTCGCTCGCATCCTGCTGGAAGATGTGCGCGGGGAACTGGAAGCTGATGCGGTGCTCGGGATCGTGAAAACGGCTCCAGCCCGAGCGCTCGACCGCGAAGGCCTCACCGCCGACCGTTCCCGCGAGGAGCAAAACCCCTAAAGCTAGTCCCGTGAGCGCAACGCGCATGGCGCCTCCTGCGAGTTCTGCCCCACACCGAACGTGTCGCCCCACGCCCGAGGCTTGGTCGGCAGCAGGGGGCGGCCTACTTCTTCGCCTTCTCGGCCGCCTCCTCGAGCTTCTTGTTGGACTCGATCACCTTCGGATCGTTGCTGCCGGTGGGGTCCTTGCCGGCCTCGAGGGTGCCGCGCGGGGCCGATTCGTCGGCGGCGTTCTGCTGCGGCTTGGCCTTCTCGTCGGACAGGGCGGGCGCGTTGGTCTGCGGCGGCTGCGTCTGGGCGAAGCCGTGGTTGGCGATAAGGCTGAGCGCCGCCGCGACCGCGGCGGCAACCAGGCGGGTGTGCATGGATGCAAGGTCCCTTCCGTTGTGTCGGGCAGACAACGCGGAAGGCAACCCGTTGGTTCGACGGCGCGAGGCCGACAAAGTCCTGCAAATCGGAGTAAAGTACCGATCGGGCGGAAGCGATTCGTCGCCGAAAGGGCTTCCGCGGGCGGCCAAACTGGCCGTTTTCGCCCTTGGATTGCCCCGGAATAGTCCTCAGGCGGTCGCATTTCAGGGGCGTTATCCACAATGTGCGGCAGACCCCCCGCACGGTTTTCAGAGGGGACCCTATGAACACCACCACCCCCAAGACGCCCGAACTGTCGAACGAGGACGCCGTCGCGGTCACCACCGCGGTCGAGGGCGAAATCCGCGATTTCGTGCGCCGCGACGTGGTCGCGATGCGCCGCAGCCGAACAGATGGCGGGGAAGTCAATGCTGACCACTTCAACGCGCTGATCGAGCGCGTCGCCGGGACTTCGGTGAAGGAGATCGACCACCTGATCGCCGAGCTGCAGGCGGTGCGCAGCTATCTGCTGGCGGAAGGCGAGCGGGTACAGCGCGAACTCACCAACTACGCACAGGCGACCCAGGCCGCGCTCGCCTCGGTGAAGATCATCACCGACAGCATGGGGCAGTGGAAGAGCTCGAACGGCTCGTCGCGCAGCGCGCGCGGCTGACCCCTCGTCGTCCGCACGGCGCGCGCCACACCCGTGGTGCGCGGGCGGGGGCCGGTGCCCAACACGCCAGTTCGCGGCGCGCTCCGGCGCGTTCCGCACACACAGCCCTCTTGAGAACCGCCCCGCGTTCGCGCATTAATCTCCCGCGCGCGGGTCCTGTCCGCGCGCGAGGCCTCAAGCAGACGGGAGGGACGTCATGGCGAAGGGTCAGATACGCAAGCCGAAGGAGAAGAAGAAGCCGAAGGCCGACAAGAACAAGAAGAAGAAAGGCGGCCCGGCGCTGTCGCCGTTCGCCACCGCGCCAGGCCAGCCGGGGGTCAACCCGTACGGCAAGAAGGGCCCATAAAGCCGACGCTGACGATCCGTGGCTTCTCGGCTGCGAGCATGCGACCGGAAAGCGATACGGCCGATCGTGCAAAAAAAGTCGCGCGCGCGTGAAACGCGTCCATGTCGGCGTCCGTATCTGTCGGCGAGCGTTTCGCTTGGCGATGACGCGCACCAGGATGTGATGTCGCCCCGTCTGTCCGCTGCTTGACGCCGTGAATTGGCGGGCGCGATCATCGCGGCATGGCGGGTCGATGGCGGCCGCGGCCCGGTCGTTTTCCGTTGGGCCAATGGGTTTAGCATGGAGCCCGGTCAGCTTCGTCGGGCCGGCGCACACACGGGGGAGATAGCATGCCAACTCGAAAAGTCGCGACCGTTGCCGTGGCCGCCGGCCTCGGCGGATTAACGGGATTGCTGATCGCCGCGCAGGTACAAGCCGGCGGTGACCTGGTCAAATTCCCGGAAGATTGGGCCAAAGGGGTGATGTACGGCACCGTCGACCGCTACGACAACAAGCAGTACCGGGAGCTTTGGTCGACGCCGGCCGCGGTCGAGGCGGCACGCAAAGGTGAGCCGATCCCGAGCGGCACCGTGCTCACGTTGGTGCAATACAAGGCGCAGGTCGATGCGCAAGGCAATCCGGTCAAGGATGCCAACGGCCGCTTCGCCAAGGGCGACCTCGTCGCCTACACGGTGATGGAGAAGCGCACCGGCTGGGGCGCCGAGTACAAGGATGACATCCGCAACGGCGAGTGGGAGTACCAGGTCTTCGGAGCCGACAAGAAGGTCAATGACAAAGCCAACCTGACCGCCTGCTTCCAGTGCCACAAGCCGCATGCCGGGCAGGACTTCGTCATTTCGCTGGCGAGCCTGAAGGGCACCATGCCGGGCGAGATGGCCGCGCCACGCCCGGGACCGGGCGTCGTCAGCATCTCTGGATTCTCGTTCGGACCGGAGCAGGTGTCGGTCGCCGCCGGCACCCCGATCACCTGGGTGAACACCGACACGTCGCCGCACCAGGTGTCTATCACCGGGGCCAAGCCGCAGCGCACCCCTATTCTGCTGAAAGGCCAGAGCGCGTCGCTGACAATCGCGGATGCAGGAACTTACGCGTATGTCTGCGGGCTGCATCCGGCGGTCAAAGGCTCGATCGAGGTCAAGTAACGACGCGCCGGGCGAGGCAAAAAAGGCCGCGGAGCGCAGGGAGGAAACACGCTCCGCGGCCAGTCGCTCAGACGCCGCGTTTGCGCGAGCCGGGGGGCGGAAGCGCGCGTGGCAGCGCGGCGGGCCACACGCGCATGGTAGAGTTGCGGGCGCCCGCCCGCGTGTGAGCCGGCTCACAGGTTTGCGAATTCGCCTCCAACGGCCTAGCCTTTCGGTCGGGATCAACCGGGGGAGGAGACGAAAGCGATGCAGTGGCGGACAGTCCTCGTCATGGGGCTCGGGTTGCTCGCGCTGCCCGACATTGCTCAGGCCCAACAGCAACCGCCCATCGTCTGGCCTGACCCGCCCACTGTGCAGCGGCAAGCGCCGCCGCCGCCCGCTGCGCAGCAGCAGACGCCACCGGCAGCACGGCAGCCGGCGCGGCAACCGGCCCGAACAAGCCCCGCCCGCGCTGCAGCGCCGGCGCAGGAGCCGGAGGATGACGATCGTAGCGCACGTGGCCCCGCCGCAGCGCGCGCCAAACCAGCGGCTGCGGCAGCTCAGAATATCCGCTGCGACGGGCCATTCGCCAAGGACACCAGCCATGCCAAGTTGGCACAGGCGTTCGGCGCCAAGAACGTCGTTTTCCAGCCGGTCGACGGCCCCGAGGGCAGCAAGCTGAACGCCACGGTGGTGTTCCCCAACGACCGCAAGCGTCGGCTCGAAGTGCTGTGGCACGACGAGAGCGCGCGCCAGCGGCCGTCCTCAATCGTGGTCGGCGCCGACTCGGGCTGGCGCGCTCGGGGCTTCCGCATCGGCGACCCACTCACCCTGGTCGAAAAGACCAACGGCAAACCGTTCATGCTGGCTGGGTTTGCCGGGGAGTACGGCGGGGTCGCCCGCGACTGGCGGGGCGGCGCGCTGGACAAGCTCTCCGGTGACTGCCGCCTGGGCATGCGATTCGTGCTCGACCCGAAGGCGCCGCCCGCCGCCCGCGGCAAGGTGGAAAGCGACGGCGACCTCACCTCGGACAATGCCGACGTGCGCGCCGCCAATCCGCTGATCGCCGAACTGATCATCGGCTACCCCCAGTAAGGGTCCGCCAGGCGCGCCTGGCGCCTGCGCGCCCCTTCGGCTCCCCTGCCGACGGCCTGCCTTTGGGAGGGTCGAGGGCTGGCGGCGGCTCGCCCGACCGCCCCGCGACGCAAGAAACATTCCGGAAACATTCGACGACATTCGGCCGAAATGGAGGGCGGCTACAGAAGATTAACGCGGAATTAATACCCGCATCCGGGAGCGTTCAAATGTTCAGCATGTCCCCGCGGTTCCTGATGTCGCCCCGCTTCTTTGCGCTGCCCGTGATCGCGCTCGCGATCATCGTCGCGCTGGCGCATGCCTCATCCAACCAGACCAAGTCGACCGGAACCGAGATGGCCGTTCAGAAGGTCCGCGCCACTGTGTGCAGCACCGGCAAGGTCGCCGATGCATCCTGCGCCGTGGTGCGCGACGACACCCGCGTCGTGCGCTGATCTGACGAGTTCTACGATCGGGCGTTTCTTCATCGCCCGACCTCCAGACCCGGGTCGCGGATGCCCACGCGACCCGGGTTTTTCTTTTTGCCCAACGCTTGCCTGCGCGCGCATCCCTCGAAGCCGCCCGGGCGGTACCCTTTCCGGTGCCGGCAAGATTCTCAGAACAAATGCACAGCGTGCGGTGCGAACAGGCCGATGCCCATGAATCCGAGGCCCACGAGGCCCAGTCCACCCGCGAGCCACGTAAGCGCCATCATGCCGGTAATGACGGCTGATGACGCCAGCACGATCCCGATCTGCAGCGCGGCGGACGCGACCTCGTAGTGGTGGTAGCGCTCCATCGAGGTGTCGCGTTTGCGCTCCGCCGCAAGCGCGAGCGCCGCAAGCTCGCGGCGGCCCTCGCCGTAAGGCGGGTCAAGGTTGACCGCCTTGCGAACCTCGCGTTGCCGCGGCTCCGACTCGTAGCGCGCGACGGTCTTGACCCAGCCGTCGATGCGTTCGTCGAGCCCTTTCAGGAGCGCATCTTTGCCGCCTTCGCCATCGAGCTTCATGCGCTCGGCCTTGAGCAGCTCGGTGCCTACCTGCATGGCCGTCTGTCGGATCGTCTTGGCCTGGTAGAACGCCCACAGGTTCGAAGCCTCGACGTTGTAGCTGATGGCATTGGTTTGCGCGCTCTTGCCGAGCGTTTCGGAGAACGCCAGGAACAGCGCCAGAATGGCGATGACCAGAGCGATCTTCTTGTTCCGACTGTCGAGGCCCGGCGCGCTGTGCCCGCCGTCCTCGTGCTTGATCTTGTGCTCGGCCTCGTGCTGGACCGCATGCACGCCGTGGCTCATGGCGCCCTCCTTCGCGTTGTGGTGCCGGACGATGTAGCGGACGGGCGCGAACGCGCAAGATGCTTTCCAGCAGGCGCCACAGGGTTCAGGCGCGCGGATGCGCGCCGCGATAGATCGCAAGCAGACGCTCGCTGTCGACCTCGGTGTAGATCTGGGTGGTCGAAAGCGAGGCGTGGCCAAGCAGTTCCTGGATCGCGCGCAAGTCGCCGCCACCCGCCAGCAGGTGGGTGGCGAAGGAGTGGCGCAGCGCGTGCGGGGTCGCGGTATCGGGCAGGCCGAGGGTCCCGCGCAGCCGCGCCATCGTGAGCTGAATGACGCGCGGCGACAGCGGACCGCCCCTGGCGCCTACGAACAGCGGCCCCTCAGGCTGCAGCGCATAGGGACATAACGCGGCGTAGTCGGCGACCAGCTGCAATACCTGAGCAAGAACAGGCACCATGCGCATGCGGCCGCCCTTGCCGGTGACCACGATGGCATCGCCCCCGCCCGGCCGCGGAAAGTCCTTGCGCTTGAGCGTCAGCGCCTCGGCAATGCGCAAACCGGAGCCGTAGAGTAGCGCCAGCACGGCGGCGTCGCGCGCCAGGATCCAGGGCGCGCGATCTTCGCCGGCGCGGGTTTCGGCTTGTGCCAGCTGCCTGGCGGCGGCGGCGGCCAGCGGTTTTGGCAGGTTCTTGGCGACCCTGGGAGGACGCACCGCGGCGAGCGCCGCGATCCCGCCTCGCCCGTCGCGTTCGATAAACCGCGCCAACGACCGCGCGCCCGCGAGCGCGCGCATCAGCGACCGGCTGCCGATTCCCGTGTTTCGGCGCGCGGCCATAAACGCGCGGACGTCGCGCGGCTCGAGTTTTGCCAGTGCCGCCAAGGTAATGCGTCGGCCAAGGTGCTCGGCCAGGAAGCCCAGGAACTGTCGGGCGTCGCGTCCATAGGCCTCGACCGTTCTGGGCGACAAGCGGCGCTCGGCGCCAAGCTGCGCAAGCCAGCGCCAGAGCACGTCCGCGACATCCGCATTCGCAAACGGCAAATCAGCCTTCGGGGCGCCGCCCATATGTCGGTCCGTCGGGGTGGGTACGTTTGCCGGTATCCGCGCACATGCGCAGGTGCCTTGACACTCGCGCCCTTATCGCACCCGCTGGTTCACTCCGCCTTAATTGCGCAGATTCGGTCGGGCCTCCGCAATGGCAAAGCGCATGGTCGACGTTTTGGTGCCGGTCGCGCTCGACCACACTTACTCGTATCGCGTGCCGGAGGGCATCGAGGTCGCCCCCGGCGATTTCGTCTGCGTTCCGCTCGGCCCGCGTGAGTACGCCGGGGTGGTGTGGGGCGAGAGCAGCGCCCGGCCCGGGCTCGACAACCGCCTTAAGGACATCGTCGGGGCACTCGACCTCCCGCGGTTGCGCCCGGAGCTGCGGCGCTTCATCGACTGGGCCGCCAGCTACACGCTCAGCCCGCGCGGCATGGTGCTGCGCATGGCGCTTCGCATGGGAGATCAACTCGGGCCGCAGCGCGAGCGGGTCGGCGTGCGGCTCGCCGGATCTGCGCCGCCGCGTCTGACGGCCGCGCGGGCGCGCGTGCTCGCGCTGCTCGCGGACGGCCTGGCGCGGGCGAAGGGCGAGGCCGCCCGCGAGGCCGGCGTCTCGCCCGGCGTGGTCGACGGCCTGATCGACGAGGGCACGCTAGAGACCCTGGTGCTGCCACCGAAACCGGTAGCGGAACCGCCTGACGCCGACCATCCAGGCCCCGACCTCACCACCGTGCAGCTGGCGGCCGCAGATGCCCTGCGGGCCACCGTCGACGCTGGCGGCTATTCGGTCACGCTGATCGACGGGGTGACCGGCTCCGGCAAGACCGACGTGTATTTCGAAGCGGTCGCCGCCACCATCCGGCGCAGGCGCCAAGTCCTCATCCTGCTGCCCGAAATCGCGCTGACCACGACGTTCCTCGGCCGCTTCGCGGCGCGCTTCGGGGTGCGTCCAGCGGAATGGCATTCGGCGGTCCCGCCACGGCGGCGGGCGCGCACCTGGTCGGCAGTGGCGGACGGCACCGCCGCGGTGGTCGTCGGCGCGCGCTCGGCGCTGTTCCTGCCCTACGCGGATCTCGGCCTGATCGTCGTCGACGAGGAGCACGACCCGGTCTACAAACAGGAAGATGGCGTGCGCTACCACGCCCGCGACATGGCGGTGGTGCGCGCGCGCGAAGCCGACATCCCGATCGTGCTGGCGTCCGCGACCCCCTCGATTGAAACCGAGGTGAATGCACGGCGCGGGCGCTACCGCAAGCTCTCGCTGCCGGAACGCTTCGGCGGCCAGCATCTGCCGGCGGTCGAGGCGATCGACCTGCGTGCCGAGGGGCCACCGCGCGGCCGCTTCATCGCGCCGCGGCTGGCGGAGGCGGTCGCGCTCGCGCTCGCGCGCAAGGAGCAAAGCCTGCTGTTCCTCAATCGCCGCGGCTACGCGCCGCTCACCTTGTGCCGGCAATGCGGGTTTCGGCTGCAATGCCCGAACTGCGACGCCTGGCTGGTCGAGCATCGCTTCAAGCGGCGGCTGGTGTGCCACCACTGTGGGTTCGCTGTCCCGCGCCCGCCCGTCTGCCCGAAGTGTCAGGCGGCCGAGTCGTTCGTCCCCTGCGGTCCCGGCGTGGAGCGCCTGGAGGAGGAAGCCGCTGCCCTGTTTCCCGGCGCCCGCATGCTGGTGCTGTCGAGCGACCTGGTCGCGACCGTCGAGCGGATGCGTGAGGAGCTGGCGGAGATTGCCGCAGGCCGGGTCGACATCGTCATCGGCACGCAGCTCGTCGCCAAAGGCCACCACTTCCCGATGCTCAATCTGGTCGGCGTCATCGATGCTGATCTCGGCCTCGGCCACGGCGATCCGCGCGCGGCCGAGCGCACGTTCCAGCTTCTGCACCAAGTTGCCGGCAGGGCCGGGCGTGAAACCGGCCGCGGTCTCGGGTTCCTGCAGACGCACCAGCCCGAGCATCCGGTGATACGGGCGCTGATCGCGCAGGACCGCGAAGCCTTCTATTCGAGCGAGATCGAGGCGCGCGAGCGGCTCGGCTACCCGCCGTTCGGCCGGCTCGCAAGCCTGGTAGTATCGGGTCCCGAGCGGCACGAGACCGAAGGTTTTGCGCGGCGGCTCGCGGCCGCGGCGCCGACGGATGCCGGCGTGCGCATACTCGGGCCGGCCGAAGCGCCGCTCGCGATCGTGCGCGGACGACATCGCTTCCGGATGCTGTTGAAGTCGCCGCGCGGCTTCGACCTCTCGGCCTACCTGCGCGACTGGCTCGCCGCCGCGCCCAAGCGCAAAGCCAACCTCAAAGTCGAGGTCGACGTCGACCCGCAGAGCTTCTTGTGATGGCGGGCGAAGGCGAAGATTCCATGGGGAGTGGATAGCGACCGAGTCCAGGTCCAGACTGGAGGTTGCGCAACCCACTCAACCTGGAGGACGACCCGATGTTGCTGCTCGCTGATCGTATCGCCGACAC
>Ga0111538_10000044_pt1 | contig 141859 bp, 101 predicted proteins | sample SoiMethybrSBSTD1_FD_79669 | JGI IMG/M metagenome (GOLD analysis project Ga0111538, IMG submission 79669) | Bulk soil microbial communities from a Populus tree surrounding site in Tennessee, USA - Soil MetaG P. TD hybrid SBSTD1 (version 2)... | ecosystem: Environmental > Terrestrial > Soil >... | reverse complement strand
TCGAAGCTCGTCGCCCGTGCGCGCCAGTCGACGTGATCCGGATAAGAGTTCCCACGCCGCTCGACCCCTGCGGCGCGCTGGACGTTGCCGATGAGCACGACGAGACGGTCGGCCTTCGGGTAGGGCAGCCCGCGGACCAGCATCGTATCCACCAGGCTGAACATCGCCGTTGTCGCACCGATCCCGATCGCCAGCACCAGCACGGCGACGAGCGTGAACGCCGGCGCGCGGCGGAGCGTGCGCAGCGCATAGCGGAGATCGCGCACGAGGCTCTCGAACGAAGGGAAGGTCCACATGTCGCGGGTCTGCTCCTTGAGTGCAGCGACATTGCCGAACTGTCGTGCGGCGGTCCGCCGCGCGATCTCGGGAGGGAGGCCGGCACGTTCGTGTTCGGCCTGACGCATCGCAAGGTGAAACGCGATCTCGTCGTCGATGTCGCGGGTGCGGCGGTCGCGACGCAAGAGCGTCAACAGCCGGCTCCCCCAGCTGATCGCGTCATGAACGCGCTTCATGGCCGCATGATCAGGCGCGCTGCATCACCCGAGTAACCGCGGACGCCACCCGATCCCAGTACGCGGCTTCCTCTTCGAGCGCTTGCCGGCCGAGCGCGCTTAGACGGTAGAACTTCGCGCGCCGGTTGTTGTCCGAGGCGCCCCACTTCGACCGCACCCAGCCGCGAACCTCGAGCCGATGGAGCGCGGGATAGAGCGCGCCTTCCACGACGCCCAGCACGTCGTCGGATGCGCGCTGAATCGCGGACACGATGCCGTAGCCGTGCATTTCGCCGCGACTCAGCACTTTGAGAATCAGCATGTCGAGCGTGCCTGGCAACAGCTCGCGGGTTTCCTGCGCTCCCATAAACGATTTAGGGATGATACTGGAGCCCGTCTGCTTGTCAAGCGTGCCATCCGCGCCTTGGCTTTGCCGGCGTCGCGTACGGCTTCGAGCTTGATACGACCGGAGCCCGGCCCCGCCGTTCACCCCCGAACGACGCAATCAGCCAGTGCCCGCCGATGTTTTAACCGTGTCGGCGACCTTACCGCTGAGCAGCTGACGCGGCTCACAATAAAGAGCGTACCGATTCGATACCCGGTCGCGCTCTTCGCACCTCACATCAAGCACTTAGCCTGTGGAAGTTCGATAGCGCCGATCGCCTCGATCTGTAATTAATTGACGGTGAGTCGTTTCGGGCGTGGCTCCTCAGCCTGGACTCGAACCAGGAACCCTCCGGTTAACAGCCGGATGCTCTACCATTGAGCTACTGAGGAACAGGCAGCGAGAACCGCTCGTGAGGGAACCCTCAGTCTAACGGATGCGCTCCCGCCCGCGCAAGGACACCTCCAAAAAACTTCGACAATCCCTCATTCCCGCCCGCAAATCCGCTGCGTTCTTGGGAGGATCCGTATTCAAGGCGTGTAATTCTTTGCAGGAGGGTCAGGAGTTCAGGAGTGTTCTCTTGGTTTAGAGAAACTCCTGATCTCTTATCCTCCTGTTTATTGCTCTTTGAGGCCGTGGTCGCCGCTATCCTGGGGAGCCGGTTCAGCGGGATCCGAACGCCCCCTGTGAGCGCATCTGAATCAGCTCCTCTACTGACGGCGGTTCCTTCAGCAGATCTTTCACGCGACCGACGTAGGTTGCCGTGACGCCGTGATCCCGCAGGCGCACCAGCTCGTTCGTCGTCAGCTTCGCGTAGCCTAGATCGCGCAGCGTCTGCACGTACTCGGCCGACACGCCATGGTCGCGCAGGCGGACGTACTCGTCGAGCGACAGTTTGTCGTACCCGAGATCGCGCATCTGCCGGAGGAACTCGGCGCTGACGCCGTGATCCCGTGCACGCACGAGATCCTCTTGCGTGGCCTGGAGGCCGGCGCTTCGCATCGCGCGGACGTACTCGGGTGTCACGCCGTGGTCCCGCGAACGAATCAGGTCCTCCAGCGAGAGCTTCATCCCGAGCCCCGCCATTTCCCGGACGAACGACTCGGACACGCCATGATCACGTGCCCGGCGGTAGTCCTCCGACGAGAGCTTCTTGAAGCCCAAATCAGTCATGGCCTGGATGTAGCCGAAACCTGCGCCGTGATTGATCAGCCGGACGAGCTCCTCGGTGTCCAGCGTATTCGACACCATCTGCTGCAGTTGCCTGACTTTCGTGACCGTCAGGTCTTCCAGCGCGAAGACGAGGAGCGCCCTGGTCTCGACGCCGCGGAACCCGAGCTTCGCCAGATCACCGGCGAACCCCTGATTTGGGGCGAAGCCGTACCATCCGGACGCCCGGTCCAGCGATCCCCGCCCCTCGAAGGTGAACGTGCCCGGCTCGCGCCGCAGCCTGAACGTGATGCGGTCGCCGGTGCGGACGACGTCGGTCAGCGCGGAGCGCGCCAGCATCCGTCCATAGTTCGAATGCCCGTCGTAAACAAGGTTCAGACTGAGACGGTCGTCGTTGTCTACGCTCCGGAGCGTAAACGCGCCGTCCAGCTGGGCGGCAGCAGGCTGGACGGACGCTACCAGGAGAGACAGCACACAGATCGCTCGAAGAAACAGACTTGTCATGGCGCCCCCTGACGAACTCCCGGTTGGACGGGCTGACGGGCCTGAAGGTTGCGTCCGGTATAGTCTCACCTCGCCGGGCGCTGCTCCCGCGCGCACCGGGCACGAGGCTCGAACAGCATGAACCGAAGGACATTTCTGAGCGCATCGGCGACCGCGGCCGCCGGCATCGCGGCGGGCGACCCGTTCAACGCTGTCTCCGCGAACGGCGATGCCCAGGGACAGCAGGGCACGACCATCGCCGTGGATCCGGCCCCGCAGTACGAATTGTCCCCGTATCTGTTCATGCAGTTCATGGAGCCGCTCGGGGCGACCGACGGCTCGGTCGAAGCCGCCTGGGATCACCTCCGCGACGACTGGCGCGACGATGTCGTGGCGATCACCCGTGAGCTGGCGCCGACGATGATGCGGTGGGGCGGAATCTTTGCGGACTTCTACCGCTGGCGTGAAGGCGTCGGGCCACGGGACGCTCGTCCGTCCATGCTGAATCTCCTCTGGGGCGGAATCGAGTCGAACCAGGTCGGAACGTCGGAATTCGTCGATCTGTGCGGGCGGGTCGGTGCGGCGCCGCTCATCTGTGTCAACTTCGAATCGGACGGCCGCAAGCAGTACATGAGCGCGCGCGGTCGGGTCCGCACGGCCGATGCCGGAGAGGCGGCGGCGTGGGTGGCGTACTGTAATGACCCGGATAGCCGCGAGCGGAGGGCGCACGGGCATGCTGCGCCATTCGCGGTGCGCCATTGGCAGATCGGCAACGAAACGTCATACGACAAGAACGGCTTCGATGTCGAGACTGCCGCGCGCAAGACCGTCGAGTTCGCCAGGGCGATGCGAGCGTCGGATCCCGCCATTGAGCTGATCGCGTGGGGCGACAGCGGATGGGCGGGCCGGATGGCGGACGTGGCCGGCGAGCACGTCCAATACCTCGCGTTCCATCACATGTTCGATCCGGACTCTCCGCAGCAGCCGGTCCTGCGCGGAGAGGCGTATCGGCGCGATCCCGACGCGGCATGGGCGCAATTGATGACGGCATGGCAGCGGGCGGACGCGAAGATTCGCTCGATCCGCGAGAGCCTCGGCGCCCGGAAGCTGCCGCTGGCGATGACGGAGTGCCACTTCGTCATTCCCGGCCGCGATCGCGGCGACGTGCTCGCGTCCTGGGCCGCCGGAGTTTCGTACGCGCGCATCCTCAATACCCACCAGCGGCACGGCGACGTCCTGAGGATCGCGACCGCCGCCGACTTCTGCGGCACCCGCTGGCAGAACAACGCGGTGATCATTCCGACACCGAAGGGAAACAACCGCGCGTATCTTCAGCCGGTCGCACGCGTGATGCAGCTGTACCGCCACCATATCGGCAGTCATGCAATCAAAGTGACGGGCGCACCGCAGTCGCTCGACGTGGTGGCGAGCCGCCGCGACGAGACGATATACCTTCATGTGGTGAATACGCAGCGAACGAGTGCACTCAGTGCGCCAATCCGGATTGGCGGCCGCGCGGCGCGAAGCGGCCGGGTGTTCGAGATCGCCGCCGATCCGGCGGTGGAGCTGTCCTACCTGAACGCGGCGGAGGTGATGACGACCGTGACGAAACCGGTTGCGGTCGATGCCGCGTGGGTGTTCCCGCCCGCATCGGTGTCCGTGCTGGAGCTGACGCTCTGATCCGGCTCCGGCTCAGGCGCTGACGTCGGCGCGACGCCAGCGCCCGAGGCGGATCCTCGCTAGTTGAGGCTCTGCCAGTCGTCCTCGAGGTCCTCGACCCTCTCGCCGTCCCACTTCTTCACCTTGTGGAGACCGTAGGCGAAGACGGTGCCGGCCCCCAGCACGATCGATTCCGATCCACTCCATGTCTTCCCACCCTGGGCCGTGATCTTCAAGCCCTGCGTGGTGGTGGCCTCCACCTTGATCGCCGTCGCCGTGGCGAATCGCTGGCCCAGTTCGGCGCTGACGACTACCCAGGCCGACGAGCAGATGCGCGCGTCATTGCCCTCGTCCTTCATTTGGTCCCGCACCGTCCTGGCCTGCGAATTGAGGACGTTCTCCAGTGGATTGGCGTCCACGTGGAACCGAACCAGCTTGAGCTGGGCCTTCCTGGCCTTTTCGGTATCGAAGGTGGCCAGCACGCCGCCCACGTCGAAGTAGCTCGTGACCGCGGTTCCGATGTCCGCCTGGCTCGTCCCGTTCCAGTCGATCGACACCGGCGGATCCTGCTTCAACTTGCCGTCGAGGAACTCGTATCTCATGTGTCCGTCGACGCTCAAGTAGTTGGCCTCGGTCCAGGGCTCCTTCTTCTCGCCGAACGCACCGACGGAGACCGACGATGAGTTGCGCCGGAAATAGCGGTTGCCGAAGGGATCCTTGAAATAGCTGTTCTTGATTTCGACCATGATCGCTTCTCCTTCTTCTCACTTCATCGCGACACCATGCGGCCGTGCCGGCCCGGTCGCGAACGCCGTGTTGAAATCCACGTCGAAACGCCGGTCCAGGGCGAGGCGGTTTCTGAAAACCTTGATCACGCGAACGTGGTGATCCCCCTCGAAGTGGACCTTGCCGAAGTCGTCCTGATTGAGGAAGTAATCACTGACGACCAGCCGCTTGTCGTCGTCGGTGAGCGCAATCATGTGCGGCCCGGCATCCTTGCCGAGGTTGACGATGCCGGCCTGAACGGGATGTTCGGGATCGCTGACGTCGAGCATGCCGACCTGACCCGCCTGGAAGAGGCCGAAGATCAGCCGATCTCCGGATCGCGGCATGACCATGAGCTGGGTCATGCCGCCGCGGACGGGGACGTCGATGTGGGGCACGATCGTTTCGCAATCGAAAACGGCTCGTGCCGTTCCGTTCATCGTGTCCACCAGATAGACGAACCCGTCGAACATCCCCGCCGTGAACGCCCGGCCCAGCGGATCCCCCGGGATCAGCTTGACGTCCATCGTGCCAAGGGCGCCCGGGATCTCGATGGTCCGGGTGATCGACCGGTTCTGAAGATCCCAGACCCGGATGATCCCGCGGAGCAGTGGATCCCCGGGCACGACGTTCAGCGAACTGGCGGGCATCATGAAGTCCGAGGTCACCAGAAGGTTGAGATCCGGGCGGGCCGAGATGCCGTGGGGGTTGAAGTCGTGGACCGGCGGATTGGTCGGCCACTCCGCGATCAGCTGCAGGTTCTTGTCGAACTCGGCGACGCGACCGGGCGTACCGCCCTCGTGAGATCCCATCTGCGTCACCAGGAAGCCACCCTCTTTCAGCGGCAGGAAGTCGTCCGTGATGTTCGAGAGTGTGCCGGTCGTGGAGAACAGGAATCTCGGATGGCGGGCGTTCGAGACGTCGAAAAAGAAGATGCTGTTCTGACCCTTCAGCAGCGCCAGCAGGCCGCCACACGCGAGGATGTTCTTGTCAGCGGACAGATTGCAGTGGTGGGGCTCGTTCCCGGCGCCACCCGGACCCGGGACGGGAACCGTCCGGATGATCTTCCCGTAGTGTGGCGAATCCTCGTCGAAATCGATGACCGCCAGGAAGTCCGGCGCGACACGCGCCTGGTCGCCGGCCCACACGTAGAGTGTCCGCGCCGGCTTGTCCTCATCGCGGGTCTCGTTCCTGGCTGCAAGTGTTCCGGCGAGTATCAGCGCGAGGAGGGCCAGCGTCCACGTCTTGGTTCCGGCGCGCAGTTTCCAACCTGTCTTCATGGTGCTCCTTGTCCACTGCTGCAGGGCAGGCCGGTCCGATCCGGCCGCCTCGGCAGTCGTGCTCGAACGAGCGATGTGAACCGGTGATACGAGCCGGGTCCGGCAGGGTCAATTCCCGCGGTGTTCCCGCTTAGTGAAATGTGTGTTCCGCGGTCCGCGGTCCGCGGATTGGGCTAGCGTGGCCAGATTTGGCGCAGGAGGTTCTGGAATCGGGGATCCGCGTGCAGCACGTCGAGGTCCGGCTCCACTTTCAGACTGACGAGGTTCGAGCATCGACGGGCGGCACATGCCTCGAGCATGGCGATCGCCTCGTCCGTGTCGCCACTCTGGGCGTAGCAGCGCGCAGCCGTCTCGAGCAGCCCGCTCTTCTTGAACCGTTCTCCACACATGCGAAGAAGGGCCTGGAAGCCTCCGCTCTGGAACGCGCGTGCGATTGCCTGGGCCTGGTCCGGGGTCGCCAGCGACTGGCGGAGCGCCACCGCTTCGTCGAGCCGGCCTTTGTGCCGGAGCGCTCCATCAAGCCAGAAGGACGCTATGCCAAAGTGCGGATCCAGCTCGAGCGTTCTCCGGGCCTGCGCGATCGCGTCGTCGTAGCGGCGCGCCCAGTACAACGCTCGGACCAGGTTCGCGTTGACGATCAGCGAGAGAGGATCCAGGTCGCGTGCCCGCTCCTGTTCCGCGACCGCCTCGTCGTGGCGGCCGAGCAGCGACAGGTAGCCGCTGTGCCAGTTTCGTCCCATGGCGTCATTGGGATTCAGCTCCAGGCCGCGGCGAAACTCCCGATCCGCGCCCGTCCAGTCCCAGTCGTACCACGTGTGCGCGGTCGCCAGCGCGTAATGCGCGCTGGCCAGCGCGTCGTCGAGCTGCAGGGCCTTCACCGCGGCGGCTTTTCCGCGTGTCAGTGCTTCCTCGGTCGGGATCGTTCCGTATGCGCCGGCGACGATATAAGTGTCCGCGAGGCCGGCGTACGCCGGCGCGAATTCCGGATCGTTCTCGATCGCCCCCTTGAAGTTCTCGATCGCCTCTTGCCATCCCTTGCTGGTGTATTGGTTGAAGGCGTAGCGTCCTTTCAGATACAAGCCGTAGGACTCCGGCTTCACCGCCCGCACCCGCTCGCGCGGCCTGACGACGACATTGATCCGTCGAGCGATGTCAGTCGCCAGCGCCCGCTGGAGATCGAGAATTTCGCTGAGCTCGCGTTCGTAGGCATCGGCCCACAGGTGCATGTCGGTCGAGACCTGGATCAGCTGCGCCGTGACACGCACACGGTTGCCGGCGCGTGTGACAGTGCCCTCGACGACGGCATCGACGTTGAGCTCGCGCCCGATCTCCCTGATGCTCTTCTTCGTTCCGCGGTACTGCATCACGGAGGTGCGCGACGTAACCCGGAGTGGCCCCATCCTCGCGAGATCGGTGATCAGCGCGTCGGTCAGTCCATCGGCAAAGTACTGCTGTTCGTGGTCGCGGGACAGATTCTCCAGCGGGATGACCGCGAGCGCCGAGATGCGCGGAGAAGCGCTCCCCCGGCTCGCCAGCCACTTGCGGGTACCGGCAATGCCGGCGCCGATTCCGATGGCGACACCCGCTGTCAACATCACTGACAGGGGAAACCAGCGGCGCATTGCGCGGCGCGGGGGATCGGCGGGCGGAGCGATGACCCCTTCTCCTCCGGAGCAGGTCACCGGTGCAATGAATCGATATCCCTTCCGCGGGAGTGTCTCGATGAAGTTTGGCTGTTCGGCGGAATCTCCCAGGGCCTCCCTGAGATGATTGACGGCCTTGTTCAGGCTGCGATCGAAGTCGACGAAGGTATCCGCCGCCCACAACCGGCGCCGCAGTTGGTCACGTGTGACGAGCTCGCCCGGTTGCTCGAGCAGCGCCAGCAGGAGTTGGACGGATTGATCGCGAAGAGGCGCCCGACGGCCCGCGTGAGACAGTTCCCCGGTACGAGCATCGACGGTGAATGCTCCGAAATGATAGACACGAGTTCCCGCCGCCATCAGTGTCCGCTCGAGCTCGCGATGGATCCTACCCCGGCGGCCCGCGCGGGGGAACCGGCCGAGCCTTCGAGCCTACTCAACTGAACGATAAGCGTTGGCGATCGGTTTGCAGACCATACCCGAGGTCCATGAAAAGGGGGATATTGTGTTACGACGTTACGTAATTGCCACCGCCGCCGTCATGATTTGCTCGGGTTACGCGGGTGCCGCGCAGTCTCCGAGCCCGACGGCGCAGCAGCCACCATCTCAGCAGGCTGAACCGAGAACGACACCGCCAGAGGCCTCGGCCTCGACGGTTCTGACCGGATGTGTCTATCGGGAAAAGGATGTGCCTGGCCGCGCTCCTAATGTCGCCGAGCGCGCCGGTGTCCTCGAGGATTACATCCTGGCCGAGGTCCGTCCGGCTTCAGCGCCCAGCGCGCCCGGAACAGCCGGAACTTCAGGCAGCGCAAAAGCAGCCTCGATGTACAAGCTCGAGTTGATCGCAGACGAGAAGCTGCGCGCAGTAGTGGGGAAGCGCGTCGAAGTGACAGGGCGGATCGACGCGGAACCGGGCGATGCGAAGGCTCCTGCCGCGGCGCCGCCCACATCGCAGACCGACAAGGTGATCGGCCGCGACAAGATCGATCTTCCGGAATTCGAAGTCACCGACATCAAGGAAGTCGCCGGGACTTGTCCGGCAACACCATCCGGCAGGTAGCTGGATCGACAGTTCAGGCGGTTGAAGGCAAACGGGACCTCCCGTTTGCCTTTTTTTGCGCTTGCTCGCGCTGCCGGTGCATTGCTCTCATAGTCCTGCCAACCAAGGGTGCCCCATGCCAGTCTAACGAACGGTCGTTGACTGGAGGCTCGAGCGATCATGTCGGGGATTTACAAACACCGCCGCCTGTCGTGGCTCGAAGATCTCGGTCGGGACATCCGGTATGGCACTCGCGGCTTGCGGCGGAGTCCGATGTTTACGTCGATCGCGATGTTGACCCTCGCGCTCGGGATTGGCGCAAACGTCGCCATTTTCTCCCTGGCCGACATCGTGCTCTTCCGGCCTCTACCCGTCTCCAACCCGCAGGACCTGGTCGTCCTCCGCCAGCGTGGGCCCGGCGGCGACATCTTTCCGTTCCCTTCAGCGGCGCTGAACCTCGGTGACGGCCGCGAGGTGCTGTCGGGGCTCGCGGCGTTTCGCCCTGTTCCCGACACGCATGTCACGGTGAACGGCGAGACCGAGCTCGCGCTGATCCAGTGGGTGACGGGAAACTATCACGCGGTGGTCGGTACCCATGCCGTCACGGGCCGCACGTTGACGGAGCAGGATCGCGAGCCGGTCGCCGTCATCAGTCATCGCTATTGGCAACGCAGGTTTGGCGGCGACCCGGGTGTGATCGGGCGAGTGCTCGACATGCAGGGGCGCTCGTTCACCATCCTTGGCGTTACGCCTCCCGACTTCTACGGTGCGCAGCCCGGAAGGTATATCGATGTGACTGCGCCGCTTGCCGTGTCGAACATGCAGATGCCGCCGAACGCTCGGTGGCTCTACCTCGTGGGGCGACTGGCTCCCGGCACGGCCCGCGAACACGCGCTCGCGGCGCTCCGCGTCCGATGGGGGCAGCTCGCGGATCATCTGCCGTCTCGTCCTCCGGTCACACTCGAGCTCGATTCCGGCGCGCAAGGCCTCAACCAGCTCCGCGGGGAGTTCTCACTGCCACTTCAGATCCTGATGGCGGCAGTAGGGGTCGTGCTGCTTCTCGCCTGCGCAAACCTCGCGGGATTGTTGCTCGTGCGATCGAACGCGAGGCAGCGGGAGATCGCCGTGCGGCTGTCGCTCGGGGCCTCGCGCGGCCGGGTTCTGCGTCAGCTCCTGACCGAGAGTGCGCTGCTCGCCGCCGGCGGCGCGGCTGCGGGCCTCGCGTTCGCATACTGGGCGGCGAACCTGCTCCCCTCGATGATGTCCCGCGGACGCACACCGATCGTGCTCGACCTTGCCCTGAATGCCCGAGTCCTGGCATTCGCGGCGCTCGTCATGATCGTGACAGTCCTCCTGTTCGGCCTTCTTCCCGCGGTTGCCGCCAGTCGGCCTGACGTGCAACGGGATCTGAAGCGCACCGTCTCTGGCGGCGATCGCGCGCGCAATCGCGGGGCGAGGGTGATGGTGGCCACGCAGATCGCGCTGCTGGTCATCCTGGTCACGCCGGCCGGTCTCTTCGTGAGGACGCTGCAGAAGCTGCGGTCCGTGGACACCGGGTTCAGCGCAGACAACGTGCTCGTGGTGCGAGTGTCCACGGGGACGGCATACCGCGGCGCGGCCGCCCGCGCGCTCTACGAAGATCTGCTGACGCGGTTCAGCGCGCTGCCCACGGTCCGATCCGTCAGCCGGACCATGGACACGCCGCTCGGGGGCGAGCCGTCGATGAGCGGCACCGGCATCTCGCTGCCCGGGCGTCCGGCTGACACCGACGACGCGCCGCGCGTGTTCCACAACTTCGTCGGGCCGCGGTTCTTCGAGACGATGGGCATACGGATCGTGGCGGGACGTGAGTTCGAGCCCGGCGACGACGAGCGCGCACCGAAACGTGTGATCGTCAGCGAGAGTCTGGCGCGACGGTACTTCCCCAATCAGGATCCGCTCGGCCGGCAGATCCTCTTCGGCGGTGTGCCGGCCTCAATCGTGGGAATCGCCCGAGACGTCCGGTATACGAGCTTGCGCACCGACGCGCCTCTCGTCACTTACCGTCCCTACCGGCAGGATCCCGGTGCCCCCGCCAACACCTTCCTGGTTCGGACGGGGTCCGCGAGCGTCGAGCCCCTGAAGCCGGCGCTCGACGCCCAGGTCCGCGCCGCCGCGCCTGCGCTCCCGCCTTCGTCAGTTGTCAGCCTGACCGATCAGGTGGCCGCGGTGCTCGTGGAGGAACGCCTGCTGGCGGCACTCTCGAGCGTTCTCGGTGTGCTGGCTGCAATCCTCGCGGCCATCGGGATCTACGCCATCGTTGCTTCCATGGTCGCCCGACGCCAGCGTGAGATCGGCATTCGGATGGCGCTGGGAGCCGTGCCCGGCCAGGTCGCGCGGATGGTGGTCGGGGAGACCTTCTGGATCGTCGGCGGCGGGCTTGCCACCGGCATCGCGCTCGCTGTCGGCGCCGCGCTGGCCGCGCGCAGCCTGCTCGCCGGAGTCCTCTTCGAGCTGTCTCCCGCAGACCCGCTCATCCTGTCGAGCGCGGTCCTCTCGATTCTGCTGCTCGCCGCACTCGCCGCCTATCTGCCGGCGCGCCGGGCTTCGCAGATCGACCCGGTGGCGGCGGTCAGGTACGAGTAGGCTGCCCACGACCGAGTTGGCCGGACAGGTTTCCGGCACTTTCTTCAGCAGGAGGGCCAGGAGGGATGATTAGTCACTTCCCGCCACCCGATCGCCTCCGCTCCGGACGACGGGTCCTTTCCGCCGACCCACCCAATGTCCGGCGGGTGAGCACAAACAGCGCCGAACGAATTGCTTCGCCGAATCGTGATTCGGGTGCGCGAATAGGGCAGGAGTTGCAATGAAGAAGAGTCGCTGAGTACGAGAAAATTTCCTCCTGACCTCCTGGCCCTCTTGTTTCTTTAGACAGGGCTCCGCGTCACGATCTCGGCTTCACCTTGGCGCCGTCCACGATCGCATCGCCCGGGTGCATGACGACCACGTCGCGGTCGGCCACCCCGGACAGCACCTCCGCTTCCTGCCCGGTCTGATGTCCCAGCTCGATCGTCCGGCGCGCGGCGCGGCCGTCCCGGACGACATAGACGGCCCATTTCTCCCGCTCCCGAAAGAGCGCGCCGGTCGGCACTTTCAGCACTGCCGGTGCTTCCCACGTGACGACACGGACCTCGACGCGATACGCGTCGCCCAGTGCTGCCGCCGCCGCGGCCGGATCGACGAAGTCGAGCACGACATTCACGCGCTGCTCCTCGACGCCGAGCGCCGAGATCTTGGTGAATCCCGCCGGCTCGACCCGGCGGACGCGGGCCGCGATCTCACGGTCGCCGCCCCATTGCTCGATGATCGCCCGCGCGCCGGGCTTGACCCGCACTGCGTCAGTCGACAACAGGTCGGCGACGATCTCGAGGCGTGCCGGATCGCCGATCTCGAGCAGCGGATCCCCCGGGGGCACGATGCTCTCGCTTTCGCGCAGGCGCTTCAGCACGACGCCGTCCACCGGTGCCGTGACCGGTACCACGCGGCCACCCGTGTCCGCCGCTGGCGGCGCCAGCCGGGCCTGCGCGCGCTGCAGCTCGAAGGTCGCCGCACGCACCGCGAACACCGCGCCATTCACCGCTTCGTCGGCCGCCTTGGCCTCCGATTCCCGCGCCTCGAGCTCCTGGGCCGCAACGACCTGGCTCTTCGCCAGCTCGCGCACCCGCGTCAGGTCACTCCGCAGTCGTGCGAGCGTGGCACGGGCGCGCTGCTCCTCGGCCTGCGCGCGTCCGAGCGCCGCCTTGGCGCCTTCGACGGCCGCTCTCCCTTCGGCGCGCGCGCGTTCGTCGAGCAGCGGCGGTGCCTCCGCGCGGACGCGCGCCACGACCTGCCCCCGTTTCACGACGTCGCCCGGCTCGAGCTCGACGCGCAGCACACGTCCGCCAACCGGTGTCGAGACGACGAAACGCTCTCGAACCCTGGTCATGCCTTCCTCGTCCACGGTGACGACCAGCGGGCCCTGCACGACAGTGGCCGTATCGACGTCGGTGGTCTTCGGCCACAGAGCAACCGCCAGAAGTCCTCCCACGATCAGGACTGCGAGCCACAGGCGACGGTTGAGCAGGAATCGCCCCACGTCGGCTATTCGCGGGTTTTCAGGACGGCGACGAGATCGAGCCGATCGAGCCGGCGCCGTACTGCCAATCCGGAGATGAGCGCGGCGGTGATCACGACGAGGAACGACCACGCCGTGGTGGCCGGCGTGACCGTGAACGACAGGCGATACACCTCATTCTTGAATACCCCCATGATCAGCTCCCCGAGAAGGTAGCCGATCAAGGCGCCCAGCGGCAGGGCCGAGATGGTGAGGATGGCGAGCTCGCCGAGCAGAATCATCGAAATCTCGGCGCGCGTAAAGCCGAGGACGCGCAGGCTCGCCAGTTCACGCGCCCGCTCCGAGAGCGAGACGCGGGCGGAGTTGTAGACGACCCCGAACGCGATCACCCCCGCGAACAGCACGTTGAAGAAGATCTGCATGTTCATGCTTGCTGCCATCGTCTCCCGGAAATTCTGGAGCGCGGCATCGCGCAGCGCGACGCCGGCCACGGCGGGGATGGTCTTGACGGTCGCGTTGAAGCGATCCATCGCCGCCGGGTCGAGTGTCACGGCGGCAGCCGTGATGACCCGGCCTTCGCGCATCAGGCGGCGGAGGGCATCGATCTGCATGTAGGCCTGCAGTCCCATCGTATCGTCCACGAGCGACGCAATCGGTACCTCGCGCACGGGCCGGTTCCCTTCGAGCACTTCGACCTGCAGCGACTGGCCCGGCGCGATATCGAGAATTTCGGCGAGCAGCTTCGACAGCACGAGGCCTTCGGGCGGCAGCGAGACCGCTCCGCGCCGGCGATCGATGACCCGGTTCAGCTGCGGATCCGCCGGCAGCCCGGTGATGGCCAGGGTTCGCGATCGATGCCCCGCGCGCAGCCGGACCGGCACGGTCCGCATCGGCTCCATTTCCATGACCCCTGGCAGATGTTCCACCGCGAACGCGGCCTCCGGGGATCGCGGTTCGACGAAGCTGACGGTCGCGTCCTGCCGCATCGTCACGACGAACTGCTGGTCGATCAGGTCGTCCATGACGTCGATGAAGGCGAGCCCGACGAACAACACGGCGACGGCGAACGCGATCCCAATCACGGACACCGCAGTACGCACCGGCTGTCGTTCGAGATTGCGGACGATCATCCGTGTCACGAGCGTCAGCCGGAAGTGCCGGCCCGGACGCTCCAGGACGCTGCGCCTGTACAACGCCGGCGGTTCCGGCCGCATCGCTTCGGCCGGTGGAATTCGCACGGCGTTCCGGACGGCCGACTGCGCGCCGAGCGCCGCGACCGCCAGGCTGATGGCGAGTGACGCAATCGCGACGCCCGACGACAGGTGATAGCTGAGAATCGGAAACCGGTAGAACTCGTTGTAAAGACCGATCAGCCCCGATCCGAGCCATGCGCCGACCGCGATTCCGACCAGCGCGCCGGCGCCGGCGATCGTCAGTCCCCACTTGATGTAGTGCCACGCCAGCTCGCCGTTCGAGTAGCCGAGCGCCTTGAGCGCGGCAATCTGCGGCCGCTGGAGCGCGAGCGCCCGCGCCAGCGCCACGTTGAGGACGAATGCCGCGACGCCGAAGAAGATCAGCGGCGTGATGAAACCGAAGGTCTGCAGCTGCGTCAACTCGTTTTCGAGCGTCCATGCGGAGAGCTGCAGCGAGCGCGGGATGGATCCACGCCCGCCGTAGGGCTCGATCAGGCGATCGAGTGCGGCGATCACTTCCGGCTCCGAGGCGCCGCGGGCCAGCCGGAGCGAAACGTCGTTGAACCCGCCTTCCATGTCGAACGCAGACGCGAGCGCGCGCCGGTTCATCCAGAAGATGCCGAAACGGCGCTTGTCGGGAATCAGCTCGCCGGGCCTGATCGCGAACACATATTCCGGCGAGAGCGCGATGCCGACGATGGTGAGCCACCGCCGCCGGCCGTTGATGATCGCCGCGACGCGATCGCCGGGATTGAACCCGTGTGCTTCGCAGAACATCTCGCTCGCGAGCACTTCGTCGGGCCGCGTCGGATCGATCCAGCGGCCGCGCCGCAGGTAGAGGTCGTTCAGCGGCGGCCGATCCCGTTCGGGAAGGGAGATCAGGCGGCCGGTCGCCGGATCCGTCATCCCCGGGACGTCGAGCGTCACGTCGGCGACGACCCGGGCGGCGACGACTTCCACACCAGGAATGGCGGCGAACCGCGCCTCGAGGCTGGACGGCGCGCGCTTCAGGGCGGCAAACACGTCGGCGAAACGGGCCGTCTCGTAATAGATCGCGCGCGTCCGTCGAAGGGAGTCGAAGTTGGACAGGTAGGTGACGAACATCGCCGCGCCGGCGGCGATGACCGCCGCGATCGCGATCGACTGGCCCTTCATCTCCCACAAGTCGCGCAGGAGCTTGCGATCGAGCATCGACAGGCCCGCGGGCAACTTCACCATTGCAGCTCCGATACCGCCGCTTTGACGGAGTTCCGATCGATGCCCGCAACCCGCCCATCCGCGAGCCTGACGACCCGATCAGCCATCGCGGCAATCGCCGCGTTGTGCGTGATCACGACCGTGGCCGTCCCGAGCGACTGGTTCACCCGCTGCAGCGCGTCGAGGACGACGACGCCGGTCGTGATGTCGAGCGCGCCGGTCGGCTCGTCGCACAGCAGGACGTCGGGACGCTTCGCGATGGCCCGGGCAATGGCCACACGCTGTTGCTCACCGCCGGAAAGCTGTGCGGGGAAATGATCGAGGCGGTGATCGAGGCCCACCATCGCCAGCGCTTCTTCGGCCGTCATCGGACGCTCGACGAGCTCGGTCACGAGCGCCACGTTCTCGCGTGCGGTCAGGCTGGGAATGAGGTTGTAGAACTGGAATACGAACCCGACGTGGGTCCGCCGGTAGTCGGTGAGCGCGGCCTCGCCGGCGGTCGTGAGATTGTGGTCCTTGTAGATCACCTCGCCGGAGGTCGGGATATCGAGGCCGCCGAGGATATTCAGGAGCGTGGACTTGCCCGACCCCGACGGCCCGAGCAGAACCACGAACTCGCCGCCAAACAGATCGAAGTCGATGCCCCGCAGCGCTTCCACGCGGACCTCGCCCATCTGATAGACCTTCGTCAGTCCGCGCGCGATGAAGACTGGCCGTTCAACCGACACACTCAGGCTACTGTAATCGAGTGGGTCGAATCAGCAACCTCAGTCTCGGAACGAGCCAACCTTTTGCCGTAGCAGCCCGTCGAAGACCGGAGTGGGCCCCCCGGCTTCCTGCTTTCCGGAGTAAGCGATGATGTGGCGCTGGATCGAAGACTGCCGACGCGACCTCAGGCACGCGGCGCGCACGCTCGTGCGAACGCCGACCTTCACGCTGACAGCGGTCCTGTCCCTGGCGCTGGGCATCGGTGCCAACGCCGCCATCTTCTCGCTGGTTGATCAGGTTCTTCTGCGCCGGCTCCCGGTCAGGGACCCGGCGAACATCGTGCTCCTGGACTGGCGCGGAAATGCGCTCGCCGACGGGTGGGGCAGTGGCAATCTGATGTCCTACCCGATGTGCCGCGATCTGCAGGAGCAGCGCCAGTTTTTCGACGGTGTCTTCTGCAGGCATCCGACGATGGTCAACCTCTCGGTCACCGGGGAGGTTCAGCCGGTGCTTGCCGAGATCGTGTCCGGCACCTACTTCCCGGTGCTCGGGGCCCGGCCCCACCTCGGACGGCTGATCGGGGAATCGGATGACGTGCAGCGCGACGCACACCCGGTCGTTGTCGTCGCGTTCGACTACTGGGTGAACGCACTGGGCAGCGCACCCGACATCATCGGCCGCAAGATTCTCGTCAACAACCATCCGATGACCGTGATCGGCGTGGCAGAGCCAGGCTTCATCGGGATGGACGTCGGCGAAGCGGCAGTGTTGTGGGTGCCCGCGATGATGAAGCGGCAGGCGACGCCCGACTGGGACCGCCTGCTCGATCGGCGCGCCCGGTGGATGCACGTGTTCGGCCGGCTGAAGCCTGACATGACGGTGGAGCTCGCGAAAACCGGTCTCCAGCCCTGGTTCAAGTCGGTCCTCGAATCCGACCGGCAGCTCGAAGGCTTTCCCAAGACCACCCCCGACCAACTTCGGTCCTTTCTCGCGTCGTACCTGGACGTGACGCCCGCGTCGCGAGGCCGATCGACCATGCGCAGGACGATGGAGCGACCGCTGTGGGTGCTGCTGGCGGGCACGTCCTTGCTGGTCCTGCTGGCGTGCGCCAACGTCGCGAGCCTTCTCCTCGCACGTGGTGCGGCGCGCGGACGCGAGCTGGTCACACGCGTCGCGCTCGGCGCGTCCCGCAGCCGCATCGCGAACCAGCTGCTGATCGAGAGTACGGTCATCTCCCTCTCGGGAGGGGTGCTCGGGATTGTTCTGGCTCCGGCGGTCTCTGCGAGCTTGGTGTCCTTTCTGCCGCAGGACGTCGCGCGCGTCGGCCTGACCTCGACTCTCGATCTGCGCGTCCTGCTGTTCACGTTTCTCGTCAGCATCGCGACCGGTGTGGTGTGTGGAACGGCGCCCGCATTACAGGCAGGCAGGCTTTCGCTGATCGCGGCGCTCCGGGAGCGTGCGCCCGGCGTTGGCGGCGTCAGTCTCCGCCGTGCGCTGGTCGTCGGGCAGATCGCCTTCACGTTGATCCTGTTGATCAGCGCTGGCCTGTTCCTCCAGACCGTCTCGCGGCTGCACGAGAAAGGACCCGGGTTCGAGCGGGATCGGCTGGTGATGTTTCAGGTGAACGCGGCCAAGAGTGGCTACCAGGACGCCGAGGGTGCGAGGCTCGTCCTCCGGCTGCTGGAGGCGATTCGCACCATGCCCGGCATCGAAAGCGCGGCCATCGCCGGCCACACGCTGCTCGCCGGTGGCAGCTGGAACACGCACCTGACCATCGACTTCAAGGAACGGCGGGTCACGGATCGGCTGGTGCACTGCAGCCCGGTTTCGCCCCAATTCTTCTCGACCCTCGGCCCGCGGCTGATCGCCGGGCGCGATTTCGAGGAACGGGGCGTGAGCGATCCCAAGGCGCCCCGCTACCGCTCGGCGATCGTCAACGCGAGCTTTGCGCGCCGGTACTTCGGCGATGCCAGCCCGATCGGTCATCGCATCGGCTTCGGCACCGGGCCGGATTCGAAGACGGATGTCGAGATCGTAGGAGTCGTCGCCGACTTCAGCTATCGAGGCATCCGCGAGGAGACCGAACAGGCCTACTTCCCGTTTCTCGATATTCCCTGGTCAGGCGGCACCTTCTACGTCAGGACCCGGGGAAAGCCCGAGGCGGCATTTGCCGGCCTTCGCGCGACCGTGGGGCGCATCGATCCGGCGCTTCCGATCCTTTCGATGCGGACGATCGAGAACCAGATCGATCGATCGTTGACCACCGAGCGGATGATGGCAACGCTGTTGACGGGTTTCGGCGGGATTGCCCTCCTGCTCTCTGTGATGGGTCTCTACGGCGTGATGTCGTTCGTGGTCACGCAGCGCACGCGTGAGATTGGCGTGCGTCTCGCCCTGGGCGCCACGCGCGGCGCCGCCGTGTGGCTGGTGTTGCGCGACGCGCTGATCATGATCGGTTGCGGGACGACCATCGCGCTTCTCGCCGGGTGGGCGCTCGGAAGAGTGATTTCCGGGCAACTCTTCGGGGTGGCGCCGATCCACGTACCGACGATTGCGCTGGCGACGGCTCTCCTTGGGTTCGTGGCGATCGCCGCCGCGATGGTGCCGGCCTGGCGCGCCGCGTCCGTGAACCCGACCACAGCGCTCTATGCGGAGTAGAAGGTGGCCGGGGAGTAGGGGATCCGGGATCCGGGAACCGGGATCCGAGATCCGGGGTCCGGTCGTCCGGCCGGACTACCGGATCCCGGTAAGCTACGGAGTCGTTGCCCCTCCGGCGCTCAGCGACCGTGTGTACGCGACGAGCGCCGCCAGGGCTTCGCCCCGGATCTGTGGATTGCCCGGCATCAGCGGCTTGCCTTTGATCCCGCCGCCCATCTGGATCACCTTCGCCAACTCCTCGTCGGTCAGCGTTGACATGTAGGCGCGATCGGTGTGATCGCGCGGCGGCGGCTTCATCACTCCCGCTCCCGGACCGTCGCCCCGCCCGCTCTCGCCGTGACATGGCGCGCAATTGGCCTTGTAGATTGCGCGACCCTTTTCGAGGACGGCGGGCGTGACCTCGGCTGCGGCGGCGGGGGCCGCTTTGGCTGCCGTCGAAGGATTGGATTCGGCGGGCGACGATGAACACGAGGCCGCGAATGCTGCCACCCAGAGTGCGGCGGCAGCTGTGAGTACTTTCCGGATCATGAGAGCGTTACCTCCGTTGATGACACACGGCGAGCGATGAGAGTGTGGCCGTGCGATCTCCGCGCGGACTTGCGTGACCACTTCCGCGGCAGCGAGAACCTGATGATTGATGCGAGCAGCGGGACGACCGTCCACGCGGCGAGGGCGCCGGAAAGCACAAGCGCCGTGCCGCTCTGCGAGAACCTCGCGGTCAGAAACGCTCCGGCGGGCCCGAGCAGGTAGAGATCGGGTTCGAGCGCGAGCACGCCGAGCACGCGCGCCGCATCCACGGGATTGACGACCAGTGCGGCGCTCAGGAGCTCGACCGGCATGCCGCCGATCCCAAGCGCCCCGAGCAGGAAGAGGTCGTAGAGCAGCACGAACCCGAACCACGTGAACACGGCAGCCCCCTGCGCCTGGACTGCGGTGCGGCTCGAGACGGAGATGAGGAATCCGAGCGCCAGCATCGCCGCTCCGACGATGGCGGCGATGGCTGGAAAGACCAGGTAGTGTGCGAGCACGGCCAGTCCGGCCTCCCGCACAATCAACCACCCTGCCGGAACGAATCCCGCCACGGTCGCGAGGGTGAGCGAGACCAGCAAACCGCCGTATTTGGCGAGCAGCAGGCGGTTGCGTGAGAGCGGTTGTGCAAGCAGGTGTTCGAGGGTGCCGCGCTCCCGCTCGCCGGCGATCGCCGAGGCGCCCATCAGGACCGCAACCAGCGGTGCCAGCAGCAGGCACAGGTTCATCAGCGTGGCCGTGGTACGACCGAAGGCCTGCACCGCGAGCCCGGAGCTGCTGTCGATTCCGGTCATGGCCGCTGCAAATCCGAGGACAGCGAGAATCGCGGCATAGCCAATCAACCAGCGGTTGCCGATCGCATCCCTGATTTCCTTGGTGAACAGCGGACGTGCTCGGCCTGCGCGTGGCGCCTGAGGACGTCCGCCGGGCTCCTGCTTCACCTGCTGCGGGGATGAGACCGCCTGCTCCGTGCAGCGTCCGTCCTCGATGAAGATGCGCCGTTCGCCGATGTCGAGCAGTTCCTGTCCGGCGTGGGTCGAGACGAGCACGGTCCGGCCGTCCTGCGCCATGGCGCGAAGACGGTCCGCCAGCCAGGCCCGGCTGGCCGCATCGAGGCTCGCGCTCGGCTCATCGAGAACCAGGATCTGCGGGTCGGTCAGCAATGCGAGCGCAAACCCCAGTCGCTGGCGCATCCCGCCGGAGAGGTTGCCGACCTTTTCGCATCCGTGTTCTGCGAGGCCGGCTTCCTCGATCAGCGTCGCGGCCCGCCCGGCGGCCACGCCCCGAATCTCCGCGTACAGGCGCATCGTCTCGTCGACCGTGAGATCGGGATGGAGTCCCCCGGTTTGAGGCATGTAGCCGATGAGCGACCGGACCGCGCAGCCCTGTTGCAGGGGACTCAGGCCGGCGACGGTGATCGATCCCTCGTAGTCGGTGATCCCGAGCAGGCAGCGGAGCAGCGTGGACTTGCCTGCGCCGTTCGCGCCAAGGAGCAGGGTGATCTCGCCCGCACGCAGCTCGAAGGAAACGTCTGAGAGAGCGACGCGGCGTCCGTAGCGTTTCGACAGGTGCTCGATCCGAATCATCGCGTCCCTCCGGCGGCGCTGGACATCAGGGGATGTGGGTCAGTGAGGAGCGGCGCCTGCCGGAACAGCGGGAACATGCGCGCCGCCGCTTCCACCGCCAGATGCGCAGGCGTATAGAGGAGCGCCTGCACCATCGGCTGTCGCGCGACCAGAGCATCCATCGCGCCGTCCACGTGGTAGGGCACGTCACCGATGCCGTCGCGGTCCGCGTCGTAGCCGCGATACTGGCTCCAGGCATTCCCGCGGCCCCTCAAAGACCATTGCATGGACGGTGAAAGCTGACGGCCGACCGCCCGGACATCGGTCAGGTTGTCGGCGATGATGTTGCCGGTCACCGTCATCGCGGCATTGCTGTGGAGGGCAAGTCCGACCTCGTTGCCCGCAATCACGTTCCGCCGTACGAGCGCGTGCCGGCCCGGCTGCGAGGGGACCGCTTCGGCATAGATGCCGACACGATTCGCGAGGATGCGGTTGTCTTCGGCGCGAAGATCGCCGATGTCCTTGAGCAGCACACCGTACGCGGCCGGGCCTTCGCGGTGCTGCTCGATCCGGTTGCCGCGGAGCGCGAGCCGATCGGACATCATGAGCGCCGCGCCGAGGAGGTTCGAGGTCAGCCGGTTGCGTTCGAACGTCGCGTTCTGCGAATACATCGAGTGCACGCCGTAGCGGCAGCGGCTGACGTCGTTGTCCGAGACGAGAATGCCGTCCGTGAACGACAGGTAGATGCCGTCGCGCGCCGCGGAGATGCGATTCCAGCGTATACGGGCGTCGCGCGTATGCCACACGCTGATGCCGTGGCCGGGACGGGCGCCGTGCTTCTCGCCGGGCGCGATGACGTTGTGGTCGACCAGGTGCTGCGCGCCGCCGGCGATGTGAATGCCGAAGTACACATCGCGAATCTCATTGGCCTCGACCTGGTGCCGCTCTCCGGTCACGGTGATGCCTGCGGCCTCCTCGGTGACATTGCGGCCGCTGTTGCGCACCACGAATCCGCGAAACACCACATCGGTTCCTTCGATCGTCACGACGCTGCCCGTGCCGTTGCCATCGATGACTGGGCGATTGATGCCGAGGACCGTCAGCGGGCCGCGCACGACAATCGGGCCCTGGTGCACGCCCCCGTCGATCGTGATCGTCGTTCCCGGTGCGGCTGCCAGGAGGCGCTGCTGCAGCCCGCCTTCGCTTGGAGCTGTCGAGGACCCAAGCTTCGGCGCGGCAGGCCCGCCTTCGCTTGGAGCTGTCGAGGACCCAGGCTTCGGCGCGGCAGGCTGCGCGTTGACGGCGTCCGGCACGCCGGCGAGCATCATCATGGTTGCCGCCGCGATCGCAGCGCGCCTGTGCGTGGTCGGGACGGCATGCGCACGACGGTCGAATCGGCGTGCGAGCCGATCGCTGAACGACAGAAGGATCGCGGCCGCGGCGAGGCAGAGCAGCGCCGTGCCTGGCAGCCCGAACGATTCGAAGTTGCCCATCCTGGACGAGCCGAGGACCAGTGGAGTAAATGGCTTCAACCGGATCGGAGCGTGCGGATCGAGCGAATGGCCGAAGACATACAGCCAGCGCTGCAGGTCCGCGAGGATGACGAGCGGTGTCAGCGCCAGTGCCGCGACCGCGAGGCCGCGAAGGTAACGATGCAACGGGGCAGCGAGACACGCGGCCACCAGAAAGAGGATCCCGATCGGGAACAGCGCCGTTTCCAGCGGCGGCATCTCGATCGGTCGCATACCGATGTAGTGATTGAGAATGTTCAGTTCGCGGAGGTCGCCGACCATCCCGGTGCCGAACGCCTCGAGCCGCAGGCCCTTCGGGTACTGCGGCGCCTTCATCGTCAGGGTCCACAGCGGCAGGGTTGTGCTCAGTCCCACCAGGGCCGCCGCCGCGAGCGCGCTTGCGAAGCTAACGAGCCAGATCCGACGCACCATGACCTCCGAGTTCCCGGGACTGCAGCAAATCGTTCAAGGAGTCGACGACGCGGCCCCGATGGCGCGCGGCAGCCTCCCGGGCGGCGGTCCGATCGTGGTAGGCGATCAGGCCGCCGCCCATCGGCGTGCGAAGAGCGGGTGAGGCGACGAACACGGCGGTCTCGCCGTCGATCCAGTTCTCTCCTCGCGGGCGGCCTCTTGCGGCCCTGGGGTCATCTTGCAGCGACGCCGCGTCCTGGAACCAGAAGCGGATCGGGCCCGCGGTCGATTCCCGTCGTGCTGCTTCCAGGAGACATCCGATGTCGTCGAACACGCGGGCGTCCGAGCCCGGCGTGCGGTAGGCAGCCGCATAGGCCGGCTCGCTGACCAGCATTCCGCAGCGAGAGCAGGCCGTCCGATCCACCTGGACCTCGGGTGGACCGTCCGCCCGCACACCGCAGGCCGCGCTTGCAGCGAGCCCCAGCAGCACCAGCACTTTTGTCCTCACTTCACGCTCTCCACCCGCCTTCGCCCGCCTTCGCGCTTCGCGCTTCGGCGCGGCAGGCTGTTCACTTCGGCTCGACGATCAGCCACCCCTGCATCTCGAGGTGCAGCGCGGAACAGAACTCCGTGCAGTAGAAGCTGAACGAGCCGGGTTTATCGACCGTGAACTCGACGGTCGTCGTTTCGCCTGGATCCAGGCTGACCATGACGTTCTTCATCGGTACCGCGAACCCGTGGGTCGCATCGGGGGTCTGCTCCACGTTGGTCAGGTGCACGATGACCTTGTCGCCGACCTTCGCATTCACGATGTCCGGCGTGAAGTGGCTGCGGACGACGTTCATCCAGACCTCCACCACGCCCGGCCGGTGAACGATCCGCGCTTCTTTCTCGCCGGCGATCGCGTCGGCGCTCTTCTTCATCGATGCCGGCGAGACGCCGGGCTCGTAGACCTCGTGCGCCTTCACCGTCTCCGCCTTGATCATCTGGGCGTAGTGCGGCTCGCCGAACCCGACCGGCATGTCAGCGATCAGCTCCATCTTCGGTCCGGAGATGTCGATCAACTGGAAGTTCTGGGGATGCAGCGGACCGACGTTCGAGTGCCGATCGATCGACCACTTGTTCATCGCGATCAGGTACTTGCCGTGCGGATCCATCGTGTCCCCCTGCGCGGTGGCGAGGTGGCCGATGTTGTAGTGGATGGAGACCTTGTCGACGACCTTGAAGGCCTGGTCGGCCGGATGGTACGGCTCGCCGAGCGTCCACTTCGCGACGGCGCTCTCGAGATAGAGGCTGGTGTACGCGTTGCCCTGACCGTCGTATTGCGTGTGCAGCGGACCGGCGCCGAGCTCGACCTTGCCGGCGACGACGGCGTCGAACTTCAGGATCGGGATCCCGTAGCGGTCCTTGCCCTCGAAGGTCTTCGCCTCGATGGCTTTCTGGATGCGGTCGAAGCCGTAAACGGTGGCGTGGGGATCGAGCTTGCCGGACACCGTGATGTAGTCCCCTTTCGGGGCGATGTCGACACCGTGCGGGCTGCGCGGCTCGGGTGCGAGGAACAGCAGGCCCTCGGCGACTGCGGTTTCGAGCGAGATGACACGGATCCCGTTAATCTCCGTGAACTTTCCGGCCGCGACCACGTCTTCCGCTTTCTTCCAGTTGATGATGTGCAGGTAGTCGAAATCGAGCGCCGACGCGCCGACCTCGAGCGGCGGCTTTCCGTGCGCCATGCCGCCTGTCGCCATCTCGACGTTGTAGGAGTTGATGAACGCGTACCCGTAGCTCGCGCCCTTGCCGGCGTCGGCGAGATCCTGGGTGTACGGCGGCAGCTCGATCTGGAAGCTCTCCTTGAGGTTCATCCGGCCGGTGGCCTGATCGACGCGGATGAAGGTCGAGTAGCCGCGATAGATGTCGGCGTAGCGATTCAGGTGGTCGTCGACCGTGACGCGCTGCCCTTTGGCCGCGTTCCATGCCTTGAGCGCCGGCACTTTCGAGGAAATGTGGACGTAGCGCGTGTCAGGCGTGGCAAAGATGCCGCCGTGCGACGTCTGCAGATTGGGGACGTGCAGGACCTGCTTGGTCCTGAAATCGCCAAGATCGACCATGCCGATCCGGCCGTGCGCGCGGTCGTTGATGTAGAGCCAGCGGCCATCGTACTTGCCATCGGTCTCGCTGAGCGCCGGATGGTGGGAATCTCCCCAACGCAGGTGCTCGCCCGGATCGGGGTTCGATTCGCCGTTGAGCGCGGCCTCGGACCAGTCCGCGCCATAGCCGTATCCCTGCCACGGCTCCGGGGTGAACACCGCGATCGTCTTCAGCAGACGCATCGACGGCACACCGATCACGTGCACCTGGCCGGAATGGCCGCCCGAGGCGAACAGCATGTACTCATCGCGCCCTCCCGGGGGCACGAACGTCTTGAGCGCGCGTGCCGCGTCTTCCGGCGTGAGTCCCCGCGCCTGCGCGAGCTGCAGCAGGTCGCCCTGGCCCGCACGTATCGGCCGCCGGCCGCACGCGCCAATTGCCACGGCCGCGCCCACGCCGAGCGCCAGCACCAGCAGCAGAAACTTCTTCATTGCGTTCCTCCGTTCATAAGCGGATGACAAGTACATCTGGAGTATCTCGGTCGGCTCAATCGGGTCGCTATGACGATCGCCATAGGCGGCGAGTGTTCGACTCACGGACAGCGCCGTGCACACTCGCCGACCCGTCACCGGCATCGGCACCGCTGAATTTCAACAAGCGGGCCAGCGATGGGAGGGCCGTGAAACCGAGTGAAAATCCCTTCGGAAGTGCCGCGGGGCGTGGAATTTTTCGCGGCAACGGGAAAAGTCCCCACGTTCCAGGATGCGGCCGAGGATGGGGTGTCTACGCGCGCGGGAGTGGCGGCGTTCTCGTTCCGGAACGAATGCTTACGGCTGATACCGGAATGCGCTCTCGTAAATCACGGGAGGTCCGCCGATCTGCAACGAGCCAGGCGCCGGACGATTCAGCTCGTTCAGCGGCACCGCCGGGTCCGGCTTGAATCCTTCTTTCCCGAGCTCGTCGATCAGCTGCTCGGCGGTCACGAAGCATTGCGGTGCGCCGGAGAACTGTGTGAAGACGAATGTTTCGCCGGCGACCGGCACGGCATCCGCGGGGACCGTCGCCCTAGAGAACGTGAAGACGAACAGCAACGCTCCCGGCTTTGCCACCCGCGCGGCCTCACGAACGGCGCTGCGGAACTGCGCCGTACTGCGCGCGAGATTCCAGATGCCGTGCGCGACGATGAAGTCCACGCTCCGCGACCGAATCGGAAGCGACTCCATCGGTGCGAGCACCAGGTGGAGCGGACGCGCGGCGAGCTCGCCCTTCGCGCGGTCGGCGGCGGCGCACAGCATCGGCCACGACAGATCCACGCCAGTGACCGACCAGCCCTGCCGCGCAAGAGGCACCGCGTTCCGGCCGGCACCGCAGCCGATATCGAGCAGACGTTGGTTGCCCTTGCCGAGCGCTTGCGCAGCGGTCCGCATCAGCGTCTGGTTTGGCTGCGACTGCGCAAAGCCGGCGACCGTGCCGGCTTCACTCCATGCCGTGTCGGCGAGTGGATCCTTCATCGGGGCGTCCAGGAAGTCCGCGCCAGCGCGCCTTGAATCACTTTGGCGGAGCGATCCTTCGCAGCTCGTCGAACCAGTTGACGACCAGCCGGAGCTCCGTGACGTCGGCGACGTCGGCGGTCTTCAGCGCGATGAAAGAGCCGTCCCGCAGTGGTTCGGCGCCGCGGATACCGGGAATGTTCATGACCTCCTTCGGCTCGCCGATCGTCACGTTGGCGGCCGTTCCCGAGATTGCCACGGCCAATAGACGGGTGCCGCTGCCGAAGAACAACGTCCCGCTGTCTGGGGACCATCGCGGCGATCCGCTCCCGGTGCGCGACACCTGCACCCGGCGATTCAATTCGGGATACGGCTGCACATACACTTCCGGCCGGCCCGTGTCGTTCGCCGAGTAGGCCAGCCATCTGCCATCGGGCGAGAACGCGGGGTTGCTCTCCGTGAACGCGGACTTCGTCAGCCGTTCGGCCGGCGCGCTGGCCCCCAGCCGGTGCCGGAACAGACGCATACCCGCGATGTTTCCGCCGCCGTGCTGTGCGAACACCACCGACTGGCCGTCTGGCGTGAAGACGGGAGCCGTTTTTTCCTCGGGACCTCGCAGCACCACTTCCGGCTGCGAGATGCCATCTACCGGCTGCACGTAAAGATGCCATCCCACCATCGCCGAGAAAAACGCGACCCGCGTGTTGTCCGGGTTCCAGACAGGCCCTCCAAGCCGATAGCGCACGTTGGCTTCAGGGAGCCTCGTCCGTGTTTGTCGGCGCAGGTCGTAGATCCAGGTCGAGTCGTCCTGCGTGCTGACCGCCAGCAAGTTGCCATCGGCCGACGGTTTCATGGTTCTGACGTATTCGGCATCGAATGCCAGGGGAGTTACGGTTCCATTCGTGATGCGGACGAAAGTGGAGCTCACCCAGCGGCTGCCAGCTAACGGACCGATCGAGTAGACCAGGACTCCGGAATCGGAGACCGTGACAGCCGCATCCCGATTGCCGGCTATGCTGGCACCGCTGAGTACGGCGATCTCGGCGCCCGTGACCCGGCCGCTCCGGAGGTCGAAAGGCACGGCCATGATCGCGGTGTCCCGCTTCATGTAAAGAAGGTGACCGCTGCCGAGATACCGCACGTTCGACACCACGGGTTCGAGCACCGAGACCTCACCCGTGTCCACGTTCAGGATTCCCGCCCGTCCATCGCCATCGTCGGTTTCGACCAGCATCAGGATGCGGCCATCCGGCAACACCTGCGGGAGATAGCCATACGTGGCGACGTTGCGCCCGGTCGATCGGATTGCGGCGACTGCGCGTTCCGGCGTACCCCCGTCGGCTCGTACTTTCTGCAGGTGCGCGCCCTGCGATCCCATGAAGAAGATCGTTCCATCTGCACGCCAGGCGCCGCCGAAGAAATCCCCAATCTCGGCGATTGGTTGGGTGAGACCGGTCGTGAGCGAGTATTTCTTCAGTTCCCCTTTGGTGCCCCCGCCCGAGACGCCCACCGCGAAACCGACCCACTGAGCGTCGGGCGAGAAGAACGGTCCCTCCGCCGTAGCGCTGTCGGGAACCTCGATCGTTTGATCGCGATCGAGCCGGTGCACGAACAGCTTCGAAGCGCCGGTCTTCCTCCCGATGAACGCGAGCAGCCGGCCGTCGGACGACATGGACATCAGCGGCGTTCCCCATCCAGCCAGCGCGACGCCGTCAGGCAGGCGAACCCGCGAATGAATCGGTGGTGCTGCGGTCGCTGCAGGAGTATCGCGCTGGGCGAACTTGTTCACGAGAAACAACGCGAGAACGACCCCGGCTGCGAGCGCAAGACCCGCGACCGTGAACCTCCAGCGGCGCGGCGCCGGTGGGGCAACGACCGGAGTCGCGCCGGACTCGGGCTGCCGCAGGCTCTGCTCAATCCAATTCAACTCCGCGGCCAGATCCTGCGCGCTCTGCCAGCGATCGTCCGGATCCTTCTCGAGACACCGTTGCACGACGCGTTCGATCGAACGCGGAGCGGATGGAATGACCGCAGTAATCGGGGGCGGCTGCTGGTCCAGCAGCGCCGCAATCAGACCGGCCTGGCTGTCGGCCGCGAACGCGCGCGTCCCGGTCATCATCTCGTACAGGATTGCGCCGAACGCGAACAGGTCGGCCCGCGCATCCACGTCATGACCTTGCACCTGCTCCGGCGCCATGTAGGGGATGGTGCCCATGACCACGCCTACGTCGGTCAGCGGCGCGGTAGCGGTCGCGTACTCCACTGACGCGGCGGGCGATTGCTCGTGAAGCTTCGCCAGGCCGAAGTCCAGGACCTTCACGCCCGGCTTCGTGAGCATCACGTTGGAGGGCTTCAGATCCCGATGGACGATGCCGGCGCGGTGGGCGGCCCCGAGCGCCTCGGCCAGTTCGGTCGCGATGCGCAGGGTTTCATCGAGTGGCAATGCACGGCCGCGTGCGGCGCCCGCCGACGCCACGTCGGAACCAGACGCCGTGCCGGACGAAGAACCCCGCCGCGGGCGTGGCGTTGCGGCGGCGGCGCCTGCGCCCGGCGCCGAACGGCCGCTGCACCTGGCCAGCCGCTCGGCGAGCGTCTCGCCTTCGAGCAGTTCCATCACGAGGAACTCGATCGATGCGTCGCCGGCGTCCTGCCGGCCGACGTCGTAGATCGCGCAGATGTGCGGGTGGCTCAGGGATGCGACGACGCGTGCTTCACGTTCGAATCGTGCCTGTCGGTCGGGATCGCCGGCCATTGCCGCGGGCAGGACTTTTACCGCAACGTCGCGACCGAGCCGCGTGTCGCGAGCCCGGTAGACATCGCCCATTCCGCCGGATCCGATCGGGGTGCTGATCTCGTACGGTCCCAGCCGTGTTCCTGCACCGAGCGACATGGTGGCTCCCTGACGGCAGATTGAGGGGCTTGTGAGCGGCCACGATTCTACTCTGGGCGACGGACCGCACCGAACGACGGAGCCCGAGGGACAAGCTGCTGGACAGAGCCGCTGAGATTGCTTCGCTGGTTTCAGTCAATAATCCGTTGCCATGAGCCTGGCGCCCGGTTCCCGGCTTGGCGACTACGAGATCAGTCACCGGCAAGCCGATTCGCATCGCCGATGAGCATCGTGCTGTGGATAGTCGGCGTGCTGCTGGTGATCGTGGGAATTGCCGGCATCATCTTCCCGGCGCTGCCGGGGCACGTGCTGATCTTTGCCGGTCTGCTCATCGCCGCGTGGGCGGACAACTTCACGCGCGTGAGCGGGTGGACGCTGGCGCTGATTGGCGTGATTGGCGCGGTCAGCTATACGGTGGATTTCGCTGCGGCCGCGCTCGGGGCCAAACACGTCGGTGCGAGCACGCGAGCGGTCGTGGGCGCAGGACTCGGCACGCTGCTCGGCATCCCGTTCGGACTTCCCGGCGTGCTGCTCGGACCGCTCGCCGGCGCGGTGCTCGGTGAACTGAGCGTCCATCGGGAATGGAGGCGCGCGGCGGGCGTGGGGATCGCGGCGTGGATCGGGTTTCTGATTGGAACGGCGGTGAAGGTCGGACTGGCATTCGCGATGATCGCCATCTTCATCGCCGCCCTCTTCTGGCGCTGACCTGGGCATCGACACTCGAACGGCTGCCGACGCTTACTTCGCCCCGAGGCGGCGGAGCGCGTCCTGCATCGCCGGGTTGCCGCCCGCCATCGCGAGCAGTGTCAGGCCTTCGCGGTTGGCGGGTGCGGCGATGTCGGCGCCGGCGGCCACGAGCCTGGCTGCCACGCCAGGGTAATCGCCGGCAGCCGCGCGCCGATGCACGGAGCCGAACGCCGTCCATCCGAGCGGCGTGCCTTCATGCGTCGGATCCCTCGCGTCGACCGGAACCCTGCCATCGGCCAGGAGACGATCGACGAACTGCACGCTGCCGACCCAGCAGGCCGCATGCAGCGCGCTTCCGCCATCCACGCCTGGCGCCGCCGGATCGAATCCGAGCCGCAGCATGAGATCGGCGGCATCGAAGCGCTCGTTGAAGATCGCGTGGGCGAGATGCCCGTGTTCGTGGCGCGTGAGGGAAGTCAACAACGAGGGATCCCCGGTGAGCTCGGCGTTCGCGGCGCGCTCGTCGCCGGCAAGGACCGCGTGAATCAGGCGGACCCGCTGCGGGCTTCGCGCCACCAGCAGATCGTGAGCCTCGCGATGGCCGAACTTCAGCGCCACATCGTGGGGAGACATGCCGAACCCGAGCGACCAGCAATAGATATTGAAGGGCGGAACCGGTAGATAGCCGGGCTCGTGAATCCGGGCCGCGATGGAGGAGGGGTCCGTGTCGAGGAGACGGCTTGCCAGGCCGATGTCCCCGAGCCGGGCCGCCATGAAGATGTCGGGTGTGGCTCCCCGCTCGAGCAGACGCCGGCACACGTCCGGGCGATCGACCAGCGCATACTGCGCGGGCGTGGAGTGGTGGTCGATACATCGCACATCGATGCCCGCGCCGTGATCCAGCAGCAAGTCGGCAATGTCGATGGTCTTGGCCTCGTGCAACGGCTGCTGGCCGTCGCCGCCGCGCGCGTGGACGAGCGCGGGATCGGCCCTGACCAGGCTCTCGAGCTGGTCGAGCCATCCGAGCCGCGCGGCCACGTTCGCCGTCAGCGTCGCGCCATGGGTCAGCAGGAACCGCGCCGTGGCCTCGGTGGCGTTATCGAGGACGGTGTACGGCCCGTTCTCCCAGTCGCTCTTCATGTCGAGGTCAGCGCCGGCCATGATCAGCGCGCCGAGCATCGCTTCGTTCTTCGCGCCGATGTGCGCGGCGCGCTGACCGAAGGCGAACATCGGGTCGTTGATCCGTTCGCGGACGTGGGGGATGGTCAGAAGCCGTTGCACGCGCGGGACGTCGCCGGCGTGCACGGCGTCACGGAACGATCTGACGTCGGGATCCTGCATGGGGCTGACGCTACCACAGTGGTTGACAGCATCGAGCTGGCTACGGGCAGCCCGTAGCCAGCTCGCAGGTAGGCCATATCAGAACGTCACCCTGAACCCGAACCGGAACTGTCGCGATCGCCCCATCGCCCAGTTGGCGTCGGTCGACAGGATCTTTCCGAAGTTCGCGCTGTTGACGTTGCCGTTCGGATTGTTGAAGTGAGGCGTGTTGGTCACGTTGAACGCCTCCAGGCGGAACTGCAGATCGGCGGTTCCCGGGAGGTTGAACGTGCGGAAGAGCCCCAGGTCGAGGTTTTGCTGGCCGGGGCCGCGCATGGTGTTCCGGCCGACGTTGCCGAACCGCACCTCGGTCACACGTGCAAACGCCGTCGTGTCGAAGTAGGGCCCGTCATCCCCGACGTTGCCGAAGATCTCCACGTTGTCCTTGATCTGATCCGGGGTCTGCTGGTTGCCCGGCATGTTCAACGACGCGCCGGACGCGGTCAACGTGAACGGCCGGCCGGAGTAGGCGGCGAATGTGCCGTTCATCTGCCAGTTGCCCAGAATCGTTCTGCTCATGCCGGTCGTCGCCCACGGCTTGCCGTCACCGAACGGGAGCTCGTAGACGAAACCAAGCTGGAAGTTGTGCGGAATGTCATGCGACGCGAGCGCGCGGTTGCGGTCGTAGACACTCGGGGCGTTCCAGAGGAATTCCGTCCAGTCGCTATAGGCGGCTTCGTCGATCGCCTTGGACCAGGTGTAGGCGGCCTTCAAGAGCAGCCCCTTGCTGAACCGGCGGTTGAGAGACGTCTGCAGCGCGTGATAGACGCTGCCGGTTCGCCCATCCCACTCTCTCGTTGTCGTCGTCCGGCCGAACTCGGCGAAGAGCGGCCGCCCCTCGTCGCCCGAGCCAGGGACCTGCGAGGCGTTGATGTCGAGGAAGGCGAAGCCCCGGACCGAATGCGAGCCGACGTAGCCGATGGTTCCGACCATCTCGGCGGGCAGCTTGCGTTCGAAGATCAGGTTCCACGACTGGATGTAGCCGCGGCGCAGCATCTCGTTCGCCCGCGGATAGCCGGTCTCGGCGACCTCCGGCAGCGGAACCCTGCCGGTACTGATATCGGGGCAGCAGATCGAGGGAATGCCGACCGTCGGACCCAACGGCTGATTGGGAATGCCCGCCGCCGCATACGCGCGATCGGTCGTCACCGGCTGGAAGCCGTTGACACCCGAGAACACCGCGACGAGGGTCAGCGGGTACCAGCCGCGCAGCGCCTGCGCGCCCCACGGATGCGAGTGGTAGGTGATCCCGTAGCCGCTGCGAATGACCGTCGAAGGCGTGACCTGGTAGGCGAAGCCGAGACGGGGCGCGAACAGCTTCTTGCTGAATCCTACGCCGTTGTCGCGGGGGATTCCGCCCCTGCCGCCGATCAGCGCTTCGTTGGTCGTCGGATCGTACGACTCGATGCCGAGATCCTGCGAGCGCCGCCGGTTCGGGTAGAGCTCCCACCGCAGGCCCAGATCAACCGTGAGCTTCGGGGTCGCACGCCAGCGGTCCCGGATGTAGAGAGCGTATTGCTCCTCCTTGCTGTCCATCTTGATGAACTGGCTGCTCTTTCCGGACGCCGACGGCGTGCCGAGGAGAAACGCCCCGAAGGCATTCCAGTCGTTCTCGAACGACGGTGTGTCCCCCTGGAACCCGACCGTGGCCGCCAGCGCGTCGGGATTCAAGGCAGTGACGCCCGGATCGAAATGGAACGCCCCGCGCGGCCCTTCGCCGAGCTCGGGCTGCCAGTGGTTCATCAGGTGGTGGACGAAGTCGAAGCCGAACCGCACGTCGTGAGCGCCCTTCGCCCAGGTCGCGTTGGTGTTGAACGTATACGACTGGTCGTTGCGATACAGCGGGTTCCAGCCTTCGGGATTCCCGAGGTCGGAGAAGCCCGAGATGAAAATCGGCGGCATGCCGCTCTCGCGGGGATCGGGGCCGTTCGTTCCCGGAATGCCGAGCACGTCCGAGCCGAAGTTGGTGCCGAGGTCCGGGGGCTCGACGTCCTGGCCGAATCTGGTCCAGCCGAACGTGCCATCGATCACGAGCGTCGGCGACACCGTATAGGTCTGTCCGATGCCTGCAATCTGCACGAGCGTGGAGCCTGCGCCAAGGCCGCCCGCACAGAGACACTGGCCTCCCGCTTCTCCGAGGCTGAAGTCGCCATGCACCAGCGCATCCATCGCACTGTACTTGAACCAGACCTGGTGATTGGGATTCCGGTTCCAGTTCACTTTCGTGTCGAAGTTGCTGCGGTTCAGGCGCTGAATCCCGGTGTTGAAGTAGTTGTCGTTGTCGCCGGGCTCGTTGGGCATCGGCACCAGCGCCAGCAGCTTCATCATCGGCGCGTTGAACCGCGACTGCGGGATGACGTTGACCCGGCCGCCGCTCGAGAAGACCGATCGGCCGGTGCCGTCGAGATTGCCCGAGAACGGATCGAAGACCATGCCTTCCCGAAGCGGAGTCGTGCCTCCTTCCGTCGTCCGCACCATAATCGCGGCGCCGCTGCGGCTCAGGATCTGGCTGCCGAGCATTGGGCTGAAGTCGCCGGAGCGGAACTGGGCGGTCGGCAGCGACGACCGGACGGATGTCCCGACGCGCTCGAACGTTCCCTCGTAGTTGCCGAAGAAGAACCACTTGTTCTTCTTGATCGGGCCGCCCAGGTTGCCGCCGACGATGTTCCGGGTGCCGGTCGGTTTGTCGGTGATGCCGGCACGATTCTCGTCCCACGTGAACGTGCGCAGCGCGCTGTTGTCGTTGAGCCAGAGGCCCGTGCCGCGCAGCGTGTTCGTGCCGGATTTCGTGATGACCGTGACCGCCGCACCACCGGTCATGCCCTGCTCGGCATCGAAGTTGTTGGTGGCGATGTTGACTTCCTGGATGCTCTCCACCGGCGGCACGTACACCGCGTGATGCGGCATCGTGACGAGGATGTCCGCCGACCCGTCCACGCGGGTGTTGTTGGCTCCGCGCTCCTGGCCATTGACGTTCGTGGTCAGTGCGCGGCCCGGCGTGTCGGTGACGGCGTTCTGGAACCGGGCCGGCGTGGCGCCAGGGACCAGATTGATGAGCGACTGGTAGTTCCGGTAGTTGGAGAGCGGCAGGTTCTCCATCGCGCGAGTGTCGAGGCTGACGCTGACGTCCGACCTCGTCGTCTGGAGCACCGCCGACGTCGCCTCGACGCTCACCTCTTCTGCGAGCCCACCGACCTGGATCGTGACGTCGACGCGGGTGGCGGCGTTGATCGGAACATTGACGCCGCGCTGGGTATAAGTTCTGAAGCCGGTCGCGGTGATCGCGACGTCGTAGGTGCCCTCCAGCAGGTTAGGAATCGAGTAATAGCCGGCGGTGTCGGTCGTCGCCTGACGCGACAATCCGGTCGACGTGTTCGTCGCCGTCACCGTGGCCTTGGGCACCACGGCGCCGGTCTGGTCGGTCAAGGTCCCGACGATGGACCCGTAAAGAACCTGCGCTGAGGCAGGGCGCGCGCCGGAGCCGATGATGCCGAGGCTGACGGCCACGCATGCAAGGATGGCAATGACCCGGGAAGACTGAAGACGAAGACTCACGGTACCCCTCGCTTTCTCCGACAATTGATCGCGGGCTCGGTCGATGAGCAGCAGCCGTGTGGTGTCGATCAGGCGGGCAGGAACATTCCGACTGAGCCACGGCCAAACGGGGCGGGAGCCCCTGAAAGCCCTTGCGCGTCGACGAGCCTCGCGCGGTGGGAACGGGAACGAATGTTTGCTTTCGCGACGGCGCTTGTCAATTCGATTTCGACATCAGACTGGCTGAGCTGCTGTTCGTCCCTGGCTCATGCACGGCGCGCAAAGGACGCAAAGACGGTTAAGCTGATCCGCACACGGAGCATGCAAATGCGCAGAAGTCTGGTTCCGGCCGCGCTCGCGGCCGTCGTGGTCTCCACCGTCGTCGCGCAGACGCCAGTCGGCGATCTGCTGAAGCCACCAGCCAACGCACGACACTTCGTCATTCAATCCACGGGAGGCCGGCACGGCGAGTCGTGGATCTGGCAGGCGGCGGATGGCGCGCGCATGGGCCGAGAGAGCATGAATCTGCGCGGGCAGGTCTTCGAGCTCGATTCGAGCGGTAAGTCCGGCACCGATGGAATGCCTTCGAGCCTGACGATCCGCGGCACGACACCGCAAGGGGACGCCGCAGAGACGTTCGACATCGCCAATGGATCGGCGCGCTGGAAGAGCCAGGTCGATGCCGGCACGGCGGCATATTCGCGGCCGTCGTTCTACGTGTCGCAGGGCGGACCGATCGCCAGCCTCGCCTGGTTCCTCGAGGCCCTGCTCGCCACGCCGGACAAGACGCTCGAACTGCTGCCCGGAGGCAAGGCGCGCGCGTCCCGGCTCGCCGACCTCGAAGTGCGCGCCGGCGCCGCCGCTGAGACCATCACCTTGTGGTCGATCACCGGCATCGGCACGTCGCCGCTTCCAATGTGGGCCGACAAGAGCAACCGCTTCTTTGCACTGACGCTCGGGCTTGCGTGGCTGCCGGAAGCGTTGGCCGGTGAGCAACAAAAGATCGAAGAGGCCCAGGCGAGAGCCGTCGCCGCGCAGGCGCCCGGACTGGCGAAGTCGTTGGTCACGGTGCCAACCCGCGCCGTCGCATTCACTGGCGTCCGGCTGTTCGACGCCGACGGACTGCGCTTCGTGCCCGATCAGACCGTCGTTGTCGAGAAAGGCCTGATTGCCGCGGTCGGGTCGAGTGCAGCCGTCACCGTCCCGGCCGGCGCGCAGGTGATCGACGGCCGCGGCAAGACATTGATTCCCGGCCTCTGGGATTGTCACATGCACATCGGTGACGACTTCACCGGGCTGCAGGAATTGTCGATGGGGGTCACCTCGATCCGCGATCCTGGTAACGACGATGTCCGCACGCTCGATCGCCGAAGACGCATGGCTGCGGGGGCCCTCCTGTCGCCGCACGTGCACGCGTCATCGCTCGTCGACGGCAAGGGACCGTACACGGCGCAGATCGCGAACGTCGCCACCAGCGAGTCCGAAGCGCTCGCGCTCGTCGAGAAGGCCAGGAGCAACGGCTTTGCCGGGGTGAAGTTCTACGGCACGCTCAATCCCGCATGGCTGCCGGCGGCCATTGCCCAGGCGCACAAGCTCGGGCTTCACGTCCACGGCCACATTCCGGCCGGGATCCGGCCGCTCGATGCACTCGCCGCCGGGTACGACGAGATCACCCACATCAACTGGGTGATGATGCAGGCCATGCCCGATGCGGTCATCGCCGCGTCGAACGGCATGATGCGCTTCGAAGGACCCGGACGGTACGCCAAGGACGTCGACCTGGATGGCCTGCCGCTCAAGATGATCGTGGCGACGATGGCGAGCCGGCAGATCTACAGCGATCCCACCATGGTGGCCTTCGAGGGCCTGTACGTGCCAGAAAACGGGGATCTGTCTCCCGCGTACGCGCCGTTCGTCGGCACCCTGCCGCCGACGACGGAGCGTGGGTTCAGGATCGGCGGCTTCGCGGTCCCGAAGGGCCTCACGCGCGCCGACTATCGCGCCAGCTGGGCGAAGATGGTCGGCCTCCTCGGACGCATGCACAAGGCTGGCGTCCCGATCGTGGCGGGCACGGACGGCGCGGGGATCGAGCTCGTACGCGAGCTCGAGATCTACGTCCAGGCGGGCTTCACCCCGGCCGAGGCGCTCGCCGCTGCGACCATCGTCCCCGCACGACTGGTGGGGCAGGACACGAAAACCGGGTCGGTGAAAGTGGGGAAGGCGGCCGATCTTGCGTTGATCGAGGGCGATCCGTCTGCGCGGATTGGCGACCTGCGCCAGACCAGGGTCGTCATGCTCGACGGCAAGCTGCTCGATGCGGACGCGCTGCGCACTGCGGCAGGATTCTCAGGTCGACCGAAGAGTTCTCCGCCGTCCACATCACCGCAGCACTGACCGCCGGTACGGCGATTGGGAGCCGGAAACGGACGCGTTGCCGTCAATCGCGCCTGGATATCGGGAAACCGTACTCGAAGTGCTGCCGCAGCGCCCTCCGAATGGCGCCGCGCTCGCCGCTTCGCAGCGCCTCCACGATTCCTTCATGGGACTCGACCACATCGGCCAGGTTCCTGCGCTGCGTCCCCCGCTCGATGCTGACAAAGGCGAAGAGCGGAACCGAGAGTTGGTCGAGCATGCTGTAGAGGGTCCGATTCCCTGACCGCTCCCAGATGAACCGGTGGAAGGCCAGGTCGGCCTGCGCTTGTTCGAAGTACTCGTTGCGCCTGGTCGCCTTCGTCAGCGTTCCGAGCAGTGTACCGAGCGTGTCGAACGCGAGGGCGTCCATGCGCGCCGCAGCCTGAGCAAGTGCGCGCTCCTCGAGAAGCAACCGCAGCTCGACGCGCTCCAGAACTTCCTCCTGTGACAAGCGCGTCACCTGGGTGCCGATGTTCGGGGTTCGCACGACGAGACCGAAGCGTTCGAGCTGGCCGAGCGCCTCCCGAATCGTGGCCTGGCTGACGCCGAGTTCGCGCGCGAGATGCAGTTCGCGCAGCGCCTGGCCGGGTGCGAGCCGACCGGAAATGATCGCCCTCCGGAGAGCCGCCACGACTCGGGCGCTCAGGGACTCGGACTTGACGGGCTGAAGGCCGCTGGATGCCGCCAAAATTCACCGCCTCAGCGGACCAAGCTATCGTTATCGTTATCGATAATACTGTATAGTCTAGCACTCACAACTTGCGAAGGCACAAGAGAATCGCCCAACTTCCGGGAGGCGGCATGGTTTCGCGAACACGATTCGTCCGGCGGTCACTCCTCCTTGTGGCACTGCTCGGCACCGATATCCCCGAAAGCACGGCACAGACGAGCAACGCGACCCTCCATGGCACAGTCGCCGATTCGAGCGGCGCGGTGTTGCCCGGTGTCATCGTCAAGCTGGAATCGCCGGCGACAAGCCTGAACCGTGAAGCCGTGACGAACAGCGCCGGCGTCTACGTGTTCAACTTTCTTCCCGCAGGGGACTACGAGATCACCGCGGAGCTGGCCGGGTTCAAGACCGTCCGCCAAGGCGACGTCAAGCTGGAAATCGGCCAGAGCCGCGTCCTCGACGTGAAGATGGAGGTCGGGCAGGTCACCGAAGTCGTTGAGGTGCAGGGAACGGCGCCGTTCCTGGATCGAACGTCCGCGTCGATCGGCACCGTCATTCAAGCGAGCCAGCTGAAGGATCTGCCGCTCGCCGGCCGCCATTGGGCGGGGTTGATGCTGCTGGCGCCAGGTGCGATCAACACCGGCGAAGGCACCCACCTGAGCACGCGATTCGTCGGCCGGGCGCGTGATGACAACAACTGGACGTTCGACGGCATCGACGCGACCGGCGTCAAGGATCCGCGGCAGGACAGTGATGCGCGCCTGATCATCAGCAGCGAGTCGATCGCCGAGTTCCGCGTCAGCTCGACACTGTACTCGGCCGAGTCGGGCACCGCTGCCGGCGGGGTCGTGCAGTTGATCTCCAAGACGGGCACCAACAGATACCGTGGGACGGCGTTCGATTTCGTACGGAACGATCGCTTCGATGCGAGGCCGTTCGCGACCGTTGGCGACATGCCGCCGTTCACCCTCAATCAGTTCGGCGGCAACATCGGCGGGCCGATTGTCGCGCAGCGCACGTTCTTTTTCGCCAACTACGAAGGGATCCGTCAGCGGCAGGAGCGCGGCTTCACCCGTGCGGTGCCGAGCGCGGCATTTCGCGCCGTCGTGACCCCGGCGCTGGCCGGCATCGTCGCGATGTACCCGCAGGGCACCGCCCGCACGAGCAATCCGGACATCGACGACTGGGTCGGCACGGAGCGCGTGACGAACGATGAAGATGCCGTGCTGCTCCGGCTCGACCACCGCTTCTCGGACAAGACCACGCTGTTCGCACGCTACAACTTCGACAATGCCGATCTCGTGAACCCCGGCGACACCGGCTCGACCACCAATTACATTCGCCCGGCGAATTTCACGGTGCAACTGCAGCGAATCTTTGGTCCATCGGTCGTCAGCGAAACCAAGTTCGGCTACAACCAGTCCAACCGCCGCTCGGTGCGCACCGGTCCGGCGACGGAGCAGGTCGGCGTTTCCGGCTTCGTGAACCTCACCGGTCCGCAGGAAATCATCGAAGACGGCAGCACCTACAGTCTTTTGAGCGACTTTGCCGTCGTTCGCGGGCGGCACAACATCAAGTTCGGCGGCGAGCTCCGCCGGATCCTGATCGATGTCGGCGAGGGCAACACGACGAGTCTCACCTATTCGAGTCGCCCCAATTTCGCCGTCAACCGCCTCGACAACTTCAATATCGTGGACTTCCCGGTCGTACAGGGACAACGGTGGTGGACGCTGGGCTACATCCAGGACGACGTCAAGTGGCGATCCAATCTGACGTTCAACGCCGGCCTGCGTTACGAGTTCTACACCGTGCCGGTCGAGCGGGATGGCCGCGACAAGGTCTGGCGGATCGCCTGCGGCGGGTTCTGTGCGCCGGGGACGCAGTGGTATGAACCGGACTACAACAACTTCGGGCCGCGGGTGGGTTTTGCCTGGTCGCCCGCGCGATTCAGGGACAACACCGTCATTCGCGGCGGATTCGGCGTGTTCTTCGGGCCGGGTCAGAACGACGACGTCTTCGCGCCAATCGACAATGCCGGCGCCCGCACTACGCTGACGCGAGCGGAGGCGCCTGCGCTTTCGTACCCGATCGACCCGTTCCTCGGAGTCGCGGCCAGTGTCGGGAACGCGGCCCGCGCGGTGGACGAGACTCGCGTCGATCAGTACGCCGAGCACTACAGCCTGACGATTCAGCAGGCGCTGCCGTGGCGCATGACGATGCAGATCGGCTACATCGGGAACCAGGCGCACCACCTGCTCGACCGCAACAACGTGAACAACATCAATCCGGCGACCGGGACCCGGCCGCTGCCGCAGTTCGGCCGGGTCGACATCAAGACGAGCGGCTCCAATGCGAACTTCAACGGGCTGCAGTTCTCGCTCTATCGCCGGGCCTCGGCAGGGCTGCAGCTCGGGACGCAATACATGTGGTCGCACGCCTTCGATGAAGGATCGCTCGGCGGCGGCGAATCGACCGCCATCCAGAAGGCAGACTGCCGCTCGTGCGAGTATGCCTCGACCGGTCAAGACGTCCGGCATACGCTGACGGTCAACGGCGTCTACGCGCTGCCATTCGGCCGTGACGGCGGCCAGGGAGTGATGCATCACGTGTTCGGCGGCTGGATGATTTCCGGGCTGATGCAGGCGCGAACCGGGCGGCCGCTGACGATTTCCGCGAGCCGCGCGACCGGTGACCTGCCCGACGGCAACAACCAGGCGCAGCGCGCCGACCGTGTGGCGAGCGTGCCAATCTATCCCGCGACCCAAACGCCTGATCAGTGGTTCAACCCTGCCGCATTCGCGGTGCCGGCGTCCGGCACCTGGGGCAACGCCGGACGGAGCACGGTTCGCGCCCCCGGCCTGTTTCAGATCGACTTGGCGCTGCAGAAGCGTTTCGAGCTCGGCGGGTCTCGCAACTTCGAGTTCCGCATGGAGGCGTTCAACGCGTTCAATCGCGTGAACCTCGGCGCGCCGGGCACGGCGGTGACCTCGCCGTCGTCGTTCGGCCGGATCACCGGGCCGCTGAATCGCGGGTACGGCACGGGCACGGCGCGACAGATGCAGTTCATGTTCAGGGTGAATTTCTGACCTGGGGTCTCTCCGCCGTGCTCGCCGCGGCGCTCATGGTTGGGGCGGCGGGCTGCCGGCCCGGGACTCGAGTTGACGAAGACTCGAAGTCGCGGGTGCCGGCAGCCCAGCCGCTGTCGTCCGCCGTGGAGATCACAGCCGCCTATGGCACCGCACCCTTGCCGGACGATCCCGACGATCCCGCCATCTGGATCCATCCAACCGATCCGGCCAGGAGCGTGATTATCGGGACGATGAAGGTGGCGGCGCCGGCGGGTGCGGTGATCGTCCATGGCCTGGACGGTCAGCTCCGCCAGACCATCGCCGGAATCGATCGGCCGAACAACGTCGATGTCGAATATGGGTTCCGTCTCGGAGGCGAGATCGTGGACATCGCGATCGCGACCGAGCGGCTCGCGCGTCAGCTCAGGATCTTCCGCATCGACAGGACCGACGGCCGACTTCGAGATCTCGGTGGCATCCCGATTCTCCAGAGCGAGCAAGGGGAAGCGGGCGCACCGATGGGGATTGCTCTGTATCGGCGCGAACGCGATGGCGCGGTGTTCGCGATCGTCGCGCCGAAGAGCGGCCCAGGCGAAGGGTATCTGTGGCAGTACCGCCTCACCGACGCCGGCAATGGCCGTCCCGCCGCGACATTCGTCCGGCGCTTCGGCCGGTTCAGTGGCTCGACGATCCGGGAAGAAAACGAGATCGAAGCCGTGGCCGTGGATGATGTGCCGGGATACGTCTACTACGCGGACGAAGCCGACGGCGTTCACAAGTGGCACGCCGATCCCGATCATCCGGACGCCGGCCGTGAGCTGGCGCACTTCGCGCGCAACGGGTTCCGGGGCGATCGCGAGGGCATCGCGATCTACGCGCTGCCGGATGGGACCGGTTATATCGTGTGCACGGATCAGCTCGAGGGCGACAGCGAGTACCACGTCTATCAACGCGAAGGCGCGGCCGGGAACGCTCACGATCACTCGCGCGAGGTCGCCGTCTTCCGGGGACGTGCGGATGCGACCGACGGCCTCGAGATCTCGTCCGCCGCGCTCGGCCCCTCGCTGCCGCATGGCGTGATGATCGCGATGAACAGCAAGCCGATGAACTTCCTGATCTTTCGCTGGGATGACATCGCGGCAGCGGTGAAGCCGCCGTTGCGGCTGAACGGTGTGGCGGCCGCGGGCCACTGACCCCCAATGAGAGATGCGGCGGCCTCCGGTTGATTGATAGACTGCCGGCGTGCCCCGAGGACTCCTTGCGTGACTGATCACGCCACCACGGATGTCGAACCGGCGCCGCGCCAGCGCACGTTCCTGGGCGCGCTTGGCGTGTACACGGAGCGCGCGGCGCTGGTCATGATCGCGCTCGGCTTTTCCGGCGGGCTGCCGTATTTCCTGGTTTTCGACACGCTCTCGGCGTGGTTCCGCGCCTCAGGGCTGTCGCTCGAAGTGATCGGGTTCTTCAGCCTGGTCACGCTGATCTCCACATTCAAGTTTCTCTGGGCGCCGTTCATCGACCGCGCGCAGGTGCCGCTGCTGACGTCGTGGCTGGGGCATCGCCGTTCGTGGATGCTCGTCTGCCAGATCGCGATCATGGCCGGCCTCTGGCTCGTCGCGGGATCCGATCCGACGCGCAGCCTGGGGACGATCGCCGTGTTCGCGTTCCTCGTCGGCTTCTCGTCGGCCACCCAGGACATCGCGATCGACGCCTGGCGCATCGAGACGGCAGAAGTCTCCAAGCAGGGGGTGATGGCCGCCGCGTATCAATGGGGATACCGGGTCGCGATCATCGTGGCCGGCGCGGTGCCGCTGCTGCTGGCGCAGTCCTACGGCTGGAACTTTTCCTACGCCGTGATGGCCGCGCTGATGGGCATTGGCGTGGCGGGCGTCCTCGCAGCGCCGCGCGAGCGGCAGCACACGATCCGGGCGATTCAGAGCGCGGGCATCGAGCCTGCGCCGGCTCTCGAAGCCGTCGAATGGCTGGCGCGGCTGACGCTGCTCGGCGTGGGTGCGCTCGTGCTCGGATCGGGGCTGGCCGCGAACGCCGCCGTCCTCGGTCGCCTGCTCGGGGCGATCGGCGCCTCCGGCGCTCGCGATGCCGTGCTGGCGCTGTGGGCATCCAGTGCCCGCGTCTGGGTTCACCTCGCAGCGATCTTGCTCGGGTTCGCCGTGATCGTGGTTGCGGCAACGCCGCTGCCTGGGGTGCGAACGCGGCCTGGCGTGTACCTGTCCTCGGCGCTGGCCGATCCGCTGCGCGACTTTTTCTCGCGCTACCGCACGTCGGGAGGGTTGATCCTCGCGCTGATCTGCCTTTATCGCGTGCCCGATTTCGTGCTGAACATCATGAATCCGTTCTACCTCGATCTCGGATACACGCTGGTCGAGATCGCCGAGGTCCGCAAGATCTTCGGTGTGTCATGACGATGTTCGGGGTATTCGCGGGGGGCGTCCTGGTCGCACGGTACGGTCTCATGCGCGCGATGGTCGTCGGAGCGCTGGCAGGGCCGTTGAGCAACCTCCTGTTCATCTGGCTCGGCTTGCACGAGCACAGTCTCTGGGTCCTCTTCGCGGCGATCGGGCTGGACAACGTCGCCGGCGGGATCGCGGGGACCTGCCTGATTGCCTACATGTCGAGCCTGACGTCTGCGGGGTTCACCGCGACGCAGTACGCGCTCTTCTCGTCGCTGTACGCGATTCCCGGTCGGCTGATCGCGTCGCAGTCGGGGCGGATTGTCGAGACCACCGCGCGGATGGCTGATGCGGGCGGCGCACTGGCCGCGGTGAAAGCGTTCGTCGCCACTGAGGCGCCGCAGAATTTCGCCGCCGCGGTGCAGCGATCGGGCGTGACGCCGGCTGCGCTGGGCACCGGCTACATCCTCTTCTTCACCTATTCCGCTGTTCTCGGCGTATTCGCTGTGCTGCTGTCGGTGGCAGTCGAGCGACGTCAGCGGCTGAACCCGCCGCCGCCGGGTGATCCACAGCGTTGACTCCCAGCCTGATCGCCGCGGCGTTAGCCGTCCTCTCGGTCGGCGTGCTCGCGCAGAACGGGAGCGACAGCAAACACCTCTTCGCCGAGTGGGCCGGCATCACCGCCCCGATGCCTGGCGATCCTGCGGCGATTGGGTTTTACAGCGCCGGGTGCCTGCAGGGCGGCCAGGTCCTGCCGCTCGATGGCACCGGCTACGCGATCATGCGGCCGTCGCGCCGCCGTTTCTACGGTCATCCCGCGCTCCTCGCCTACCTCACGACACTGGCCTCGGCCAGGCCGGGTGGTCAGAAGCGGCTGTTGCTGATTGGCGATCTCGGCCCGGCGCGTGGAGGTCCCACGCTGTCAGGGCATGCGAGCCACCAGAACGGCCTCGACGTCGACATCTGGTTCATCACTCGCGCGACTTCGCCGACCGCCATCCAGCGGGAGCGCCAGAGCGCTCCCGGGTTCGTCATCGATCGAAAGCGGTTGCGGCCAACCTGGGGCATCGCGCAGGCCGGCCTGCTGGTGGCCGCAGCGACCCACGACCAGGTGAATCGAATCTTTGTCAGCCCGGCTATCAAGCGCGACATGTGCCGCCGATACCCACAGGCCTCGTGGCTCTATCGACTGCGCCCGTGGTGGGGACACGAAGATCACTTCCACGTCCGCCTCCGGTGTCCTGCCGACAGTCCGCTCTGCCAGGAGCAGGATCCGCTCGATCCACTCGACAACGGATGCGGCGCCGATCTCGACTGGTGGTTCTCCGCGGAGGCCGATCGCGAGTGGACCAGGTTGAGGACGTCGAAGGAACCACGGCGGTTTCCCGCTCTGCCCGCCACGTGCACGGCGATGGCGGGAAGTGAATAATTTCCCGGTGTGGCTTCCGGCTTTAGCCGGAAGGATGCGTGCGGCGCTCGAATGCTGTCGAATTCAACGGCAGCCACATCCTTCCGCCTAAAGGCGGAAGCCACCCCCCGTTTGTTGACCGCCGATATGCTTTCACGATTCTGATCGGCGGGTCGAGCGACTCGGTCCCGTAGGCACCTCGCTGACCAGTCGGCGAGGCCTGAATCGCCTTGACGACGGCGAGGCCGCGGACGACGCGGCCGAAGGCGGCGAATCCCTGGCCGTCCGGGTTCCGCCGCCCTCCGAAATCCATCTCCGGCTGGTCGCCGATCACGATCGAGAACGAGGCCGTAGCCGTGTCCGGTCCGTTCCGCGCCATCGACAGTGTCGACCCACGTACTTCAGGAAACTGGCGGCACGCCACCCGTGTCAGGCCAGCGCCTTGCCGTAGAGCGCGAGCAGGCGGCTCCACGCTTTTTCAGCCTGCGGCTCGTTGTAGACGCCGGAATCCGGCGGACACCAGCCGTGGGCCGCGCCTTCGTAGACTTCGATCTCGGCGGGCCGGCTCGCCTTCGAGAAGGTCTCCTTCAGAACCTCCTTGTCTTTGGGCGCTCGCTGATCGTCGTTGGCGGCGATCGCGATCAGGAACTGCGCCTTCGTCTGCGCGGCCTGAAGATGCGGGCTGTTCGGTTGATCGGTCACGAGCCCGCCCCCGTGAAATGACGCGACCGCGCCGACCCGATCGGGCACGGCGGCGGCCGTGCGGAACGCGATCGGACCGCCCATGCAGTAACCCTGCGTGCCAATCTTGCGGTTCTTCGCCACCGATGCCTGCTTGTCCAGCCAACCGATGAAGGTCCTGGCATCGGCCATCTGCGTCGTCTCATTCAGCCCCTGCGCGAGCGGCCGCACATCGGCAATCGGCGTTGCCGCGCCGTTTGGAGCGGTCGGCGCCTTCTTCACCCGATAGAACGGGTTGACGACCAGGACCGAATATCCCGATTCGGCCAGCCGCTTGCCCATCTGCCGGAACGCGGGACGCAACCCGAAGATGTCGGGCCAGATCAATACCCCCGCCGCCGCACCAGTGGTTGGATGCACGAAGTAGCAGTCGGCGCTGCCGTCGGGCGTCGTCACGGTCACGTCCGATTCGGTGACGGCGACGGCATTCGCGACCCGCGGCAGCATCATGGTGATGCCGGCCCCGACGAGTACGCCGAACTGCCGGCGCGTGACCAGCCCTCGAGCCTCGTATTCCTTCCGATCGTCCTCAAAATGATCCTGGTCGCACATGACGGCTCCTTGCCGGCGTTCGGCCGATCGCCGGCTCGCAAATCATTGCGACACTTTATCCGACTCGAGCTCGAGCGGATTTCAGGATTTTCGCCGAGAGAGCAGATGTGCTGACAAACAAGCTCATGACCTGGCTTGGCTAGAGGATGTCATCACCCTTTCGTGGAAACCGCGTTGCCCCCCTGAGCCTCGGGTCGTATTCGACCCCCTGGCTCGGGCGGGGACGGCCGAGACTTCGGGATATCCACCAGACCGCCGGCACGGTTGCCGCCGCGCCGATCGCCACGAGCGTGAGACCGACGCGACGGCGCTGCTCGGGAGGCAGGCGGCTGCCGAACACGAGCGCAAGCCCGGCCGCGAGCATGGCTCGGGTAGCGATCACGAAACCCAGCTTCGGCAGAGGCAAAGTCACTGCGCGCATGCCTTCAAGCGTGCAATTAATGGTCCGGTAGTCCGGAACCCGCACCCCCACTTTGCCGTTCCCCGTCGAGCCTGCTAGGCTTCGCTCTCCCAATCACAGTCAGGAGGATTCGATGGCTTGGCGTCAAGCGGCGTGTGCCGCGGCACTGCTCGTCATGGGACCCACGGAGCCCGCACGTGCCCAGCAGCCGTGCACAGTCGAGAAGGGACAGAACGAGATCGACCAGGGCCAGTACAAATCGGCGGTGAAGGTGTTCTCGTGCGTCATCGACGCGCAGCCTTCCGAGGTAGAGGGCTACCGCGGACGGGCCGAAGCTCAGCTCCTGCTCGGCCTCTATTCGGATGCAATGCGCGATTACGGGCGCGTCACGGCCCGTGTGCTGCCGGTGCACCCGGAGGCTACGGCCACCATCCTCGAGGGTTACGCGGCCCGACTGGCGATGGATCCCCGAAGCATTCCCGCGCTGACCGGCGCCAGCTTCGCGCGGTGGTGGCTGTTCGACTATGCAGGGGCGACACACCTTCTGACCGATCTTCTGACCGTGCGCCCTGACGATGTGTACGGGAACCTGTTCCGCGGATCGAGCCGGCTGCTTCGCGGCGCCACCAACGCCGGCGTGAGGGATCTCGAATACGGCATCGCGCTCGCGCCAGGAAGCCCGGATGTTCACTGGGTCGCTGGCGACGCCTACACTTACGGTCTGCCCGATCCGCAACGGGCGTTCGCGGAAGCTACCCTGGCGCTGAACGATGGTCTCGACACGCCCCGCGTCCACGCGATCCTTGCCGCTTCGTACGTGGCATTTGGCAATCGGCCGGCGGCGACCGTGCACATCATGCGTCACTTCGATCTGGTTACGACCGAGGTCGCGTCGGCTCCGGCGATGGTCGCGGGCGACTCGCGAGCCGTCGCGATCGCGCCCGGCCGCGTGGTCGAGATTCCGATCCCGGCCGTCGCCGGCGAGACAATCACGATTGCCACGAGCAGCCATGATTACTTCGACACCGTTGCCGTCCTGCTCGCGCCCGACGGCACGGCCGTCACGGCGGGCGACGATGACAAGGGATACTTTGCAGCGTTCCAGTGGCCCGCAGCGGCGACCGCGACTTACAGGCTCCGGGTCACGTTCTTCGAAGCGCTGAACTCGGGTCTGCTGCTGGTGTCACGCAAGTAGGCTCGGAAACTCACAGAATGACTACGAACTGAGTAAAAAAACGCCGGCCGGATTGTGCTCCGGCCGGCGTTCGGTTCAGTGACGACGACTTTGTCTAGAAGATGAACTTCACCGTCACATATGCGCGGCGCCCTGGTTCGAACAGATCGCCCTGGCCGTAGCGCGGGTCGTAAGCGGCGGCCGCACCGTCGGTCGTGCTGTTGATCAGGGAGATGTAGTCGTAGCCCTGCGACAGGTCGGTGTCGTGCAGATCGATGAACGAGGACTGCCGATCGGGAATGATCGCGCCCTTGTTCAGGTAGTTGAAGATGTGCCGCGCCGTCTGCTGGTTGAACACGTTCAGCACATTCAGCTCGAAGCGCAGGCGCTTCTGATTCGCGATTGACAGCTCGTGGCTGAGGAGGAGGTCGGTGCGGTACAGGTTCGGTGTTCGCTTGTCGTGGATCACCTGACCGTTCTCGTACCAGCCATTCCGCCCTTCCACGAACAGGTCGGCGCTGTTGGTCGAGGTCACGTAGGTGTAGACCGGAGTGCCGCTGCCGCCGTAGAAGAACGCGCCGACCTGCGTGCCGAACTTGAAGTCGTACGCGCCATAGAGCTTGACGACGTGCGGCCGGTCGGTCGCCAGGCGTCCGTTCAGGCCGAGGTTGCCCCGCGAATCCCAGAACAGCTCGTCGAGGTCGAACGCGCGGTTGGTGTTGCCGCCCGGACGCGCGATGCTGCCGGCCTGCTGCTGTGCGGTGGCCGAGCTTCCGCCGGTGGTCGGCGTCGTGATCTCGTCAGACGAGGCGAGACCCGCGTAGTTGCCGTACAAACGGCTCAGCGTGTAGTTGGCGCTGAAGAACCAGCTGTTGGCGAAGCGCTTGTTGTATCCGAGCTCCAGCGCATCGTACTGGCGCTTTGGACGCGGGGTTTCGAAGCCTGGGGGGGTGCCGCCGCTCGGGAACTGCAGCGAGCTGAGGCCGAGGCCCGGATTGCCGATGACGTAGCCTTCGTCGCCCGCCGGCGTCAGGAAGCCGATGTCCTCGATCGTCTCGAGCAGATCGTTGTGGATGTAGTGGGCAGTCAGCACGCCGTTGCGTCCGAGCTGGTACTCGACGCCGCCGCTGACGCTCGCCTGCTTCATCGGCTTGATGTCGGGATCGACTTCCGCCTGGAAGCGGCGGTCGCGGCAGGTACCCGGGGTGACCCAGAGATCCTTGCCCGGCATGTTGCTCAGGTTCAGGCTGCCGAAGTCGAGCGTGTCGAGCGCCCGGTAATTGGTGCACCAGGTCTCCGCGCCGAACGATCCGCGCGGCAGCTCGTACTTGGTCCAGTCGTAATAGAGGCCCCAGCTGCCAAACACCTTCATCCGGCCGTTGCCCCACACGTCGTACGCAGCACCGAGCCGCGGCGCGAGCTTGTCCTTCATGCTGAACTTGATCGCTGAAGCGCCGTTGGCCTCGGGCCTGAAGTCGGGGATGTTCTCATCCTCCGTCCGGATGCCGAGGTTCAGCGTCAGCCGATTGCCGAGCATCCACTGATCCTGGACGTAGAGCGACTGGATGTCGCTGCCCGCCTTGTTGGTGATGCGGCGATCGTGCACGGCGTAATAGCCGTAGGTCCCGGTGCCGGTGGTCACGCCGTTGAATGTGAACGAGCGGCCGAACAGGAGATCGACATATCCGCCGGGGTAGAAGGAGTCGATGTCGTTCACCACGTGCTGGAAGCCGTACCCCGCGCGCAGCGAGTGCTGCCCGAGCCCGCCGAAGTAGTGGTTGTAGTCCACGTTGATGTTGCTGCGCTTGGTGGTATCGAAGTCGGTGATCAGCGCGCGCGGCGTGTTCTCGAAGTTCAGCGGCCCCTGCAGCTCCGCCGGGATCGCCGGGGTTGTCGACGTGCCGTAGCGGTAGTTCGTGGTCAGCGGAATGCCGGTGTCGCTGTAGCGGTCGTGGAAATAGCCGCCGCGGATGCTGAAGTACGACGACGGCGTCAGCCGGACATCGACCGTGCCGCTGGTGTTGACCTGGTTGATCTCGTAGCCGCGCGCGCGGTTCGGCTCGTAGGAGGCCAGCGTGGTGCTGGTCTTGTTGGGGATCTCGCCGTTGTAGCCGAAGATGCTGCCGTCCGAGTCGGTCGGCGTCCAGAGGGTGGACCAGTTGGCGGTGACCCGTCCCTGCTGGTAGGTGAGCTTGCCGAACGCCTGCTGCCTCCAGATTTCGTTGCTGAACGTGCTGCTGCCGTCGGTGAAGTTGTAGAGATTGTCGCGCTGCTCCTTGCGGGGCGAGTACGACCCGTAGAAGAACAAGCGGTTCTTCACGATCGGTCCGCCGATCGAGCCGCCGAATTCGCTCTGGCGGTTGTCGTTCTCCTGGTCCTGCACGTAGAAGCCGGTGGCCTCGGTCGTGGGATCGAGGACCAGCCGCTTGACGGGACCGGCCGCCAGCGCGCTGCCTTCATAGTAGTAGTGGCCTTCACCGCGGAACACGTTGCCGCCGCTCTTGGTGACCGCGCTGATCACGCCGCCGAGCGCGCCGCCGTACTCGGCGGAGATGCCGCTGGTCTTCACCTGTACTTCCTGCAGGTACTCGAACACGGTGTTCTGGCGCGACTGGCCGTTGATCAGCGAGTTGGTCGTGATGCCGTCGACGGTGAAGCCGTTCTCGGCGCCGCTCGCGCCGTTCACCTGGAAGCCGCCTTCCACTTCGCCGGAGTTCACCGACGGCGCGGTCAGCGCGATCGACTGGAAGGATCGCCCCTTCGGCAGCCGATCGAATTCCTCGGCGCTGACGTTGTGAGCGATGAGCGTGCTGCGGTTGTCGACGAGCGGCGAGGCCTCGGCGGTGACCTGCACCGATTCGGTCACGCCGCCGACCGACATTTGTGTGTCGACCTCGAACGCGCGCCCGAGGGAGACGGTGACGTCCGGACGCTCCACTTTCGTGAATCCGGCCAGCTCGAACAGCACCTTGTAGCGCCCGGGATTCAGGTCGGACGCAACGAATTGGCCGTTGGCGTCGGTGACGAAGTTACGGCTGTCTCCCGAGGAGAGACTCGTCACTGTGACCGTCACACCGGGGATCGGGGCGGCCTGTTGATCGGTGACTCGTCCTTGCAGAGAGCCGAAGCGCTCCTGCGCGGTGGCGTGGGTGGTGAACCCCAGCGCCAGCGCAAGGACGAGCGCGCTGAGACGTGCGTACATTGAATCGCTCCTTAATGATGGTCAAATCCCGTTCGTCTGGGAGGAACTGCTGTGGCCGCGACGTAGTGACGAGTGAGGTGACGGACAGCACATCGCGGAATTCCGTGACGAATGGCCATTCCAATCTGGATGCCATGCGAAGGAAGCGAGCTGTGCTGGGTACACGCGCGATTCCCTCGACCGTTACACCGCCGCGACACGGCGGGACGGATCGCCAAATCCATTACGTCGAATAGCGTGATGAACAGCGTGGCGAGCGATGTGACGGATGGTGGGACGACTGGTCGCAACTCGACAAGCGATCGCAACGATCGCGGGCTCGCGGCTCGCGGGTTCGCGGCTCGGAGCCGGTGGTGCTCAGAGGCAACAGCCCCGATCCAAGCAGCAAGTTGCCGCTGAGTACCACGGTCCCCCACCAGCGAGCCCGCGAACCGCGAATTCGCGAACCGCGAGCCCGCGACCGGAGCTTTAATCTACGATCCCGCTGAGATGAAGGAGCTCGAGGAGGTCCTGGCTCTTGTGCTCGCCGCCGTTGTGCTGGCAGCCGCGGCACGCCGTGTTGGAGCGCCTTATCCGGTGTTCCTGGCGCTCGGCGGGGCGGTCCTCGCGTTTGTTCCCGGCACACCGTCGTTCATGGTCCCTCCCGAGCTGGCGCTGGCGCTGTTCGTGGCACCGGTGCTGCTCGATGCGGCCTACGATGCGTCGCCGAGAGATCTCAAGGATAACTGGGCGCCGCTCACGGGACTGGTCGTCTTCGCGGTCGGCCTGACGACTGTCGCTGTGGCTGTAGTGGCACGCGCGCTCGTCCCCACGATGCCGTGGGCGCCGGCGATCGCCCTCGGCGCCGTGGTGGCGCCGCCGGATGCGGCCGCCGCAACCGCCGTGTTACGGCAACTCCGGCCTCCCCATCGGCTCCTCACGATCCTCGAGGGCGAGAGTCTCCTGAACGATGCCACCGCGCTGCTGATCTACCGGCTCGCGGTGAGGGCCGTCGCCGTCAGCAGCTTCTCCGCTGGCGAGGTCGCGCCGACCTTCCTGATCGGAGTAGCCGGCAGCCTGGTCGCCGGCCCGGCGCTGGCGTGGTTCTTCCTGCGCGTATTCGATCGCGTGCGACACGTGCCGACCGCGATCATCCTGCAGTTCGTCAGCACGTTCGGTGTCTGGCTGTTCGCGGATCGCATCGGCCTGTCGGGTGTACTGACGATGGTCTGCTATGCGATGACGGTGGCGCGGACGGCCCCTGAGCGCACGCCTGCGCGGATACGCATTCCCTCCTATGCAGTGTGGGAAACGGTCGTCTTCGCTCTCAACATCCTCGCCTTCATCTTCATCGGCCTGCAGATCCGGCCGATTCTCGCCAACCTCGCGCCGGGGGAATTCGGGCGATACATGGCGGTTGCCGGCGCGGTGCTCCTCACGGTGATTCTTGTCCGTGTGGCGTGGCACATGTCGTTCAATGCGGTGATCAGATTTCGCGATCGCCGGCACGGATTTCATCCGCCGCGGCCGATGCTGCGGCCGACCGTGGGCAGCGGGCTGGTAATCTCGTGGGCGGGTATGCGCGGCATTGTCACGCTCGCCGCCGCCCTGGCGCTGCCCGCGGGTTTTCCGTTCCGCGATCTGATCCTGCTGACGGCGTTCTCGGTCGTGCTCGGCACGCTGACGATTCAAGGGCTGACGCTCGCGCCGCTCCTGCGCGCGCTCGATCTCCAGGATGACGATCCGGTGGGCCGTGAGCTCGAGACCGCCCGCCAGCGTGCCCTCCGGGCCGCATTAGCGAGCATCGCAGAGGAACAGACGCCGGTTGCGGAAGCGGTCAGGCAGGAGTTGACAACGCATCTGGCACCCCCGGTGGAGCAGTCTGCGTCGGCGGCCGGCGATGGCACGGGCCCGGCTCACACCGAGATTCACGGCCGCGCGATTGAGGCAGCCCGACAGGCCGTCCTTGCGATGCGCACCACCGACGAGATCGGCGACGACGCGTTTCATCTGATGGAAGAAGAACTGGATTGGCTGGAAATGGCGGACAGGAGGGACGAAATCTCATGAGGAGCAGACGACGATTGCTGATGGCCGCGGCAGCGGTGGTGCTGCTGGCGGCAACGGCGGCCGGTGTGGTTACCGCGAGAGCGCAGGCCCCGGCCGCGCAGGCCGCGTCGCAGACCGAGCGGACGGTCTGGTACTTCTACCGGGTGAAATGGGGCTTCCAGGACGAGTTCGTCGGCCTGTTCCGGAAGAACCACTATCCGGTCCTGCAGGCCCAGGTGAAGAACGGCCGCATGACCTCGGTGCGGACCTTCGTCCCGACTTATCACGGCGACGGCCGCGCGGACTGGACCTTTGCCGTCGCGATCACGTTCAAGGACTCCGCGGCGATGAACGCCCCGTCGGGCGAAGACGAGATCGTGCGCAAGCTGTTCCCGGATCAGGACACGTTCAAGAAGGAAGAGCAGCGGCGGTTCGAGCTCCTCGACGCGCACTGGGATGTGCCGCTCAACGAGCTCGTGATGACGCCGGCGGTGCGGTGAACCGGGCCCTGACGATGGCCCAGAGGTAGTCGAACCCCCTCTGGGCCTCATCTGCCCACTGCTCGTTCTTCCACCAGTACTGCCACCGCCAGAACTGACGGAAGGTAGGCCACACCGCCGGGCATTCGGACGGGCCTCCACCGATTTCGACCATCGCCTGCAATTCGGCGAGCACATCGCGCTGATGGTCCCGTGCGATCCCTGGCAGGCCCTCGGCCCGCGCGACCATCAGCAGATCGGCGATCGACGAGTGCGCCCACATGCGCTCCTGCGCGTCGAGGTTCTCGAGCGCGAGCTCCGCGGCTCGCCAGGCCTTTTCCGACCAGAAGTCGTCGGCCTCAGAAGCGGCGGGTTTCTTCGGCGTCTCGCCCAGAACGGCACGCAGCACCACGTACTGGCCGAGGATCCAGTGGTCCGCCTTTGCCCCTTGTTCGAGTCCTGAGCGGCAGTCTGCGAGGGCGTCGTTCAACGTCGATCGCCAGTCGGCCCCGCCCGCCAGGAACTCGACCTCGGCGAGCCGTTTACGCATGGCTGCCAGCGTTCCCCAGTAGTCATGCCTGAGGATTCGGGCCCCCGTCGTGTACTGATCGTTCACCGAGAGAATCTCGGGCCGGATCGATTCCAGATCCGAGAGTGCCTCTTCAACGGCGAGGCGCACATCCCCGAGGTCTGGCTTCGTCCATTTCTCCGGCATCACGCCCCTCCCTCGAGGAGCCCGGCGACGACCGCGCGATCGACGAGGATGGATGCGCGATTGCGGCGTGCGTACACGGCGCGTCGCCGGAATGCGCCGACCTGGACGTCGAAGTCGGTGGGAAACGAAGCGTATGCCACGAGCGTGGCCCAGTCGTGCCGATCGCCGAATTGGGTCGCCAGGTGCTGGCGAATGCGGTGCAGGGCGATCCTCGGATCGGTGCCCTGGAGGAGTTCGTTGTACAGGTCCTCGACCAGCACCACCGAGCCGAGCACGGTCAGCGGGAACTGAGACGCCACGACCCAGGGCACGCCCATGTGGTGCAGCTGGTGAGCGATGCTCCCGCCGGGGGTGATGACCGCCGTCTGATTGGCGCTGTCGCAGGTGGCCAGGCTCACCAGCACCGGATCGGACGCACCCTTTCTGCTCCTCGATGGGAGCACAGCGTGTGCGAGCTGTTCCCCGGTGGCGACAATACGCTTCCCCGAATTGTCGTTCGCGTGCAGCCGAAGTCCGAAGCGTACGTCGTTCTGTGCGTCGACCGGAGCCCCGTGGGCCAGGATGTGGACGTGCGTGTAGTCCTGATCGAGACACCGCTGGCGGATCTTCTCGACCGAGGCCAGTTCGATGATGTCGATCGGGTACGACATGGGCTGCCACGCCCGGTCCGGGTACGCCCACGGCTCGAGCGCTCTTCGCAGCGCGAGCAGGTGCGCTTCGACGGTGTTGGCGGGAAAGTCGCGGTCGTCAGCGGTCGCGAACAAGATCCGCGGCGCGCGGTCCCACTGGAAGCGTCGTCGGCTCGAGCCGCGCACCTCGCGGGTCATCGACACCGGGACACGCGGCTGGAGCAACATCGGAAGCCCCGCGCCCGGGAGGCCGACGGGGACGTGAGCAATCTCCCAAGGCACGAGGCCGAGCTCGTTTCCCGCCAGCACGAGCCGGAAGTGGACCACGCCGCCATCGAGCGGCAGCTCGAGGCTGCTGATTTCCGCGCCGAACGCGGGGATCGCTCCGAGCAGGCCGCCGAGCTCACGGGCGAGGCGGCTGATCTCCGACTGGCGCAGCACTTCCTGGTCGCGACCGTTCCCGAGGCCATAGCGAAGAACGAGCAGCCGGTTGGTGAGATCGCCGTGTTCGAACGGGAGTCGCAGCGTGTGTGGAGCGGCGCCCCCGCAGAGCGCCAGGTATTCGGTAATCGGCGACACGAGCTGATTGTGGGGCGGGCCGCCGCGCAACAGCTCGAGCGTGAAATGCGGACAGTGGGTCATCGCCACTCCAGGACCGACTTGCCCCGGTCAACTGGTTCTTCCTGGACGACGTCATTTCGACGGGTCACTCGTACCAGTTCCGCGAGCGCTCCGTTCGTCCGCTCGACCACGTGCGCGGCGGCGGTAGCGTCCAGGACCAGCGGCAGGTCGACGCCCGCAACGGTGACGCGTGTCGTGTCGAGGACATTCAAGTCGGATGCTTTCAGCGCCTCATGAACGGGACGAAACGCATCGGCGTTTTCCAGGAACTCATGGCGCAAGCCGATGACACGAGCCCAGGCGCCGGCGTTGAGATACACGAGGTCTCGATCCTGTGCCGTGATCCAGCGCGGCAAGTGGGTATGGCCGGTGATCACGACATCCACTCCGGGGCCTACCTGTGACAGGATGCCGCGGCACGTGGAATCGGGGTCTTTCAAGTTGAAACTCTCGTCGTCGCTGACCCAGTCGCGCAGGGCATCGCGGAGCGCGTCGGCTGGATCGCGTCCGCTGACCCAGTCCCACCAGGCCCGCGGATAGCCAAGCGTCCCGCCCTCGTCCGACACCAGATCCGCCGGGCGCTTTCCGGACTGCTGAAGCCGCGTGACGCGCTCGTGCAGTGCGGCCGTTTGAGCGACGCCGGACTGCGCCACCGCGCGTGAGGCGTCGCCGAGCAACCGGACGACCGGCGGCGTGTCCGCGACGACCTGCCCGCCGGGACCGAGCACGACGTGAGGCCCGGCGTGCGCTCGTGCGGCATCCGCGAACGCTGGCAGCGCATCGAAGAGAGCCCAGAGCGTTTTCGGCGCGAGAACCGAGAGTGTGCGTACAGCGGCCCTGGTCTCGGGCTTGAGCAGGTCGATGAAAGGGTGCGTCTCCTTGATCGTGTTCATCACGTCGATGACGAGCTTGGTGCCGGCATTCGGCACCCACTCCCGGGCGTTGAAAGCCTGGCCGGCCGTCCGGGCGTGCGCGACGCGCCGGAGCGCTTCGTGATCCACGTGATTCCATGGGTCGGCCTCGTTGCCGTGGGTGATGTAGACGGTCGACGACCCGACCCGGCATCGGAACCCGCCGCCGCTGGTCGAGAACCGTACCCGGCCGCGGGCCGCGCTCGTTGGCGCGATCTGCGCCAGCAGCCGTTCCTGTGGTTCCGGCAGCGCAATCTCGAGATCGTGGTTGCCGATCAGGATGACGAGCTCGTGTCCGTCCTCGCCGATGAAGGAGCGCAGCCCTTCGAATACCGGCGCGAACGATGGGTCGGTCATCACCTTGTCGATGATGTCCACCGCGCTGTCGACGGCGATGTAGGCGCCGGTACCGGTCAAGTAGGGAAGGGAGTCGAAGAGATCCCCGGCAATCACCAGCGCCAGCGGACCCGGCTTTGCCGCGAGGCTCTCGACGAACGCCTTCAGCCGCTTGCCGTGGCAGAAGATCTGATTCTTCGGGGATGTCCCGCCCAGATGGAGATCCGAAATCGAATACAGCTCGCGGTACTGCGGAACGCATTCACCCATTGACATGTCCAGGAGCTTTGCGGAGAGACCGCGCGGCCGAGTATTCACAATCGCAATGCGCTGTCAAGGACGGGCACCGGTGGGCAGGAACGTGAGCTCTTCTCAGTCGGTCAATGCGTCATGGTGTAGAGCATGACGTTGATCCCGACGGCGTAGGAGTCGACCGAGAACTGCCGGAAATAGCGCGCGTCCACCCCTTCGCGCTCCCAGCCGTCCGCGATGTCGGTATTGTGCGTCGACAGCACCATCACGCGGCCGCGCGCATCGACGATCCCACGGACGTGCACTTCCGCGCTGTCGGCGCCCTGTTCGGATGTATCGCCGCCCGTGCCCAACCAGTAGTTGATGGCCGGGATCTGCGGAACCTTCGGGAGCTCGAAGAACGTTCGATACATGGGATGCGTGGGGGGAAGATCGACGAACCGGTACTGCGGTTCAGGCAGGACCTTGGCCATTTCACTTTCGAAATTGTCCCAGGCAAACGTTCCCCAGGAATCATCCGACCACAGGAATCCACCCTTGAGCAGGTACTCGCGCACCCGGACGGCATCCTCTTCGTTGAAGAACAACGATTCCGCCTGCCAGAGCATCACGAACGGACACTGAAAGAGGGCGTCGTCCGTGGGTCGGACAATCAGGGGACGCACTTCCCCCGACGGCGTTCTGCCGACCACGGTCTTCGTCAGCTCCGACAGCCGCGTGCTGAAGTTGTAGTCCGCATCGGGATAGTCAGTGCTCCAGGCCCGGCCGCGGTAGGCGAGGCGGCAGAAGTGAAAGGCCCCGTCGAAGCTGTCGTCGGTCGCGGCGGGCGGGTACGCGAAACGCTGCCGGCCGCCGAACTGCCTGAACTGCTGGCCGTACGCCGTCATCGCGCCGAGCACGGCTGCCAGGAGCATGCACGCCAAACCGATCCTGCGATTGATCACGTGGCCAATCCGTTCCCAGAGTCTAGGAGCCCGACACGTCCAGACGCAATAACCGATTAAATAACCGCCGGGCAGACTGGCCGCGCAGTCCGTATCTGAGGTACAAGGCTGACACCGACACCTTCCATGCCCCGGACCCGGAACGCGCGCCAATGCTGAGTCACAGGAAACATACGTTGACTTGCCCGGTGCCGCGGTTGCTGCTGGCGGCAGTGTTTCTGGCCCTCCCCGCGGCGTGCGGCAACCCGGAGCTCCAGGCCGATCGCCAGACCCTGGCTGCTGCTTCTCCCGAGCTGTTGAGCAAGCTCCGCGCCGATCCCTACAACTACTTCCGCTTCGTCAATCATGAATGGACGTCCAGGGTCTGCGAAGAGTTTGCCCGCGATCTCGGCACTCAGCCCACTGTCCAGCTCCACGGCGATGCTCACCTGGAACAGTACGCCTTTACGAGGAGCGCATGGGGACTGGACGATTTCGACGATTCGACACGGGGACCCGCGCTCGTCGACATCATCAGGTTCATGGGCTCGATAGATCTCGCGGTGCGGCGGCGCGGATGGACGCACGATCGCGAGTCGCTCTTCGACCGGTTCATTGCCGGATATCGACAGGGACTGTCCGATCCCCTGAACCAGCCGCCCCGGCCACGGATTGTCGATCGACTGCAGCTTCAGCACGCCACACCGACCAACCCGGCGTTCCTCGCCTGGGCGGAAACACAGATGGAACCCCTCTCCGAAACCGTCACGAAAGGGGTGGCGTCGGCGATGGTGGTGTTCGCGCACACCGTGCAACAGCAGCGGCCAGACCTGCCGGATGCCTACTTCCACATCGTCCGGGCCGGATGGCTGCGCATGGGCATCGGCAGCGCCAACGCCAAGAAGGTCCTGATCCGGGTCGATGGCCGGTCGACAGGTCCCGAAGACGATGTGGTGCTCGAGGCGAAAGCAATCCGCGCGCTGGCAGACGTCCGCTGTCTCGAAGTGCCCAGGGCTCGCCCGACGTTCAGGGTCATCACCGGAAACGAGCAGCTTGGCCGCCTCAAGCACGACATCCTCGTGGCCGGACCGGAAGTCCCGATCCCGGAGCTCACCGGGGAGGGGCCGAATCTCGGCGACTGGTGGATCCGCAGCTGGGAACCCTCGTATCGCGAGGTGGGGCTGGACGATTTCGGGTCGGTCGAAGAGCTCTCGGCGATTGTCTACGACTCAGGCTCGCAACTGGGCGCCGGAAGCGTTCATCTTCCCGGGACCGCGATAGATGCGGTCTTGCAGCAGCAGTCGCTCGCGGCGCTCGGCACGGTCGAAGCACGTGTTCGACGCGAAGCGGTCAGCCTCGTGGAGCAGATGCTCCGCGGATGGGATCAGCTGACGGCGAGTCAGGGCTTGACGCGCACGAAGTAGTCATGAAACGCGCCGGCCAGGCCGGCGCCATAATCCATCCAATGCCGGCTCGAGGTGTAGTCCTTCACGCCTTCGACCCAGTTGCAGTTGAATTCATGGACGGCCGCGTCGATGCCGTACCGTTCGAGCCAGCCATCTCCAAGCGTCCCGCTATTGCGGAACGCGGCGTTGGTGCTCCCTTCGGTGAACCAGGTGTGCTTGCGCAGCAGCTCTTCGAAGATCGCCATCCGGGCAAGATGACGATCGAGCTGGGGCACCGGTGGGCGGCTGATGTGGAGGCGGCCCGAACCGTCATTGTGCAGCTCCAGCGCCAGGTGCGGTCGCCGGCCGGAGGCGATCGCGGCTTCCAGCCATTGCTCGAGCGCCGCATTCTCGGGCGCCAGCTCCGCGTCCGCCGGCTTGTTCCACTCGCGATTGAGGTCCTTGCCGCGCAGGTTGAATCGGGTCCCGCCCCGGGCGACCCCATCTTTGTTGGCCATCGGCAGGACGCTGACGGTGTACACGCTCAGAAACCGGCGGGACTCGTCGTCGTCTTTCAACAACCGCTGGATCAATCCCTGCGCGACCCAGTTGCTCCCTGATTCCCACGGGTGCGCCCGCGCCCGGACGAACACGCGATACGGCGCATCCGGGTTGCCGATGCGGACGATTTCGAGCTCACGGCCGGCCGCGGTCTTCCCGATGGGAGTGATCTGCACGACACGGCTGCCGCGGATCGAGCCAAGGAACCGTTCGAGATCGGAGAGGCGATACGGCTCGATGCGTGCCACATACAACTGCGAAGTACGCATCTGGACGTGCAGCTGAACGCGGTTCCCGGGAAGGCTCTGGGTAGGCACCGTTTTCCAGGTCCGCCCATCGTCCGAGATCGCGACGGTCTTCAATTCGCCGGCCACCGAGCCAGGCTGGCCGTTCCAGACGTTGTCGAGATTCAGGAACTCGAGTGTCAGTGTCGTCCCGGGACGGGCGTGGATCCTGAAGTGGATGTGCCCGGCGGCGCGATTGGGTGAGGCGCGTTCGTGGTCGTAGATCAGGTGGATGCGGACGACGTTGTCCACGACGTCATACCAGAGCGGCGAGGCGTTCTCGAAGCCCGTGTCGATGAACTCGAGGCCCGCGACGTCGGCCGCTGCCGCCGGACGCGGCGGTCCCGTCTGCCTCGCCGTCGTGGCCGAGACGGTGGCCATGAGGACTGCCGTAACCGCCCCAACGCGCAGGACTGAACCCGGGTGAATCATCTGGCTATCGTAAACTCGACAGACGATGCCGCGGGCTGTTCGTGCAAACCTGACCCGGTTCCTGCTGCTGGCCGTTCTGATTCAACACCCTGGCGCCAGCAGCGGTCAGCAGGTGTTTCGCGGCGGAAGCGACGCGGTCCGGGTCTTCGTCACCGTCACGGACCGGGACGGGCGCCTGGTCACGACGCTCACGCGCGACAATTTCGAGGTCCGTGACGATGGGAAGCCGCAGCCGCTCACGCAGTACGACAACAGTCCGCAACCCATCCGGCTGATTGTGATGCTGGATGTCTCCGGCAGCATGGAAGGCAATCTGCAGCTGCTCCGTGACGCGGCGGCGCAGCTGTTTTCACGGCTGCTTCCCGACGATCTCGCGCGCGTCGGCGTGTTCGGACACGAGGTCAGGATCAGCCCGTCGTTCACGCGCAACGCCGACGAGCTGCTGGCGGCGCTGCCCACTGCAATCGCGCCGGACGCGCTGACACCGCTGTGGCGCGCCCTCGATGACGCAATCGGCGCATTTGATCGGACCGACGCCTCCCGCAAAGTGATCCTGGTACTGAGCGATGGGAAGGACAGCGGTCCGATCGGGTTTCGGCAGCGACCCGGGAGTCAGGCCGGCGTGATCGACCGGGCCCGGCTCGAGGACGTGATGATTTACGCGGTCGGATTGCGCAGTCGAAGGGCGCGGCCCGCCACGCCGGGTCTCGGGCCGGGAGGCCTTCAGGCGATGCTGCTCTCCGACCTGCCCGATCCAGGGCTGGCGCGGGTCGCTGAGGAGACCGGCGGAGGCTACACCGAAATCCGGCTCGGACAGGATCTCGGTGCGGCCTTCGCCAGCGTCGCCGATGAGCTTCACACGCAGTATCTGCTTGGCTTTGCGCCCTCCCGGCGGGATGGCAAGACGCACGAGATCGACGTGCGGATCAATAAAGGTGGATTGAAACCGCGCGCTCGAAAGAGCTACGTCGCGCCACAAGCAGAAAGCGGTCGAGTACCGGACGCCGGCCTAGCCGGTTGACCGGGCTGATACCGACGCCGTCTCGAGTGTCCGCTTGATAGCGGCACTCCCTTGTTCCATGAGACCCTCGACGAGCTCCGCCAACCCGTCCGGGAGCAGGTCGGTTATCCAGATGACTCGCGAGCGTGACTCGCCGTCGTCGACCACTTCGAACGACGCGTTGTGATGCGTGGTGCGCCAGCCGACGGCGGCATAGGCCAGGCGACGTGAGCGGTCATCGATGCCGACGATCCGCTCACGCACGACCTCGCCGTTCGCAAACGTCACGATCCGGCAGTCTCCCTCGACGCGCGTATCGCGCACCATGTCGCGCGCGAGGCGCGTGTGTACGGCGCCGACATCGCGGATCGCCTCCCAGATCTGCGTGGCCGGAGCGTCGACCGTGAATTCCTTTCGAATCGAAGCCATGGCTAGTCTCCCCGCAGCTTCTTGTGCAGCTGGATCTGACCCGCGTGATAAATCGCGTGACAGGTGATTCCCAGAACCAGATTGAAGCGCTCCGGATCTGCGAGCGGTGACTTCACCGCGCCGGCGGCAACCTCTTCGACGAGTGCGGCGAGGCGCTGCTGCTGGGTGTCGACCGCACCGAGGATGCTCGACCACGACAGCGCTCGCTCGTCCGGAAGATCGAACCAGTCTTCTCCCTCGCGGATGAAAGGCTCCGCCGCGCGCCCGGAAATCTGAGCGCGCACGGCGCGGACGCAGTAGGCGTGGTGGAGCGCAATCTCGGCGATGTTGTGCCGCCCCGCGCCGGGGCGCCAGAAAGCCAGGGCGGGATTCAGGTCGGCAAGGGCGGCCTTCAGATCGGAGCCGTGCCAGGCACCGGGGCCGTATCCTTCATTCAGTACGCGTGACTCGAGCGTTGCGACGGTATTCGTGCTCATAGGTCCTCCGTGTCAGACTGTTATAGGACGCAGCGCGAGGTCCGGTCTTGGCAGAAATTGCGATCGCACTGGCAGAGGCACTGAGTCGTCGCAGAGAGGGCGGCGAACCCGGCCGCACCGTTCCCCGAGTCATCGCGCGAGGTCGCGGCTGGACCGTCGCCGACGTCGTCTGTACGTGCGGCCCGTCCGATCGTCCCTACGAAGAGCGTCATGCGGGCTACAGCATCGCGGTCGTGCTCGCGGGCAGCTTTCAGTACCGTTCGATGGAGGGTCACGCGTTGATGACCCCTGGCTCGCTGATGCTCGGCAATCAGGGGCAGTGCTTCGAGTGCGGGCACGAACATCGCGAAGGCGATCGTTGCGTCGCGTTCTGGTACGGGGCAGAGCAGTTCGAACGGCTCGTGGCTGACTCCGGTCAGCGTGTGCCTGCGCATTTTCCGGTGCCACGGCTCCCGCCGTTGCGTGCTCTTGCGCCCCTGGTTGCAGCCGCGGCCGTCGGTGTCGCCGGGACTGCCGAGATCTCCTGGGAAGAGCTCGGGGTCCGGCTTGCCGCGCACACGATCAGGCTCGCCACAGGCGTGCCGGCGGATCCGCGCGGACTGCCGAGGAATGCCGAGGCGCGGGTCTCGGGGGCAGTCCGGACGATCGATGACGATCCGCACGAGCAGTTGACACTGGAAACGCTCGCGACCGAGTCGGGTTTGAGCCCGTACCACTTCCTGCGCACCTTCGAACGACTGACAGGCGTGACGCCACACCAGTACGTTCTCCGCGCCAGGCTCCGCAAAGCCGCCCTCCGGCTGGCGGATGGAGCCGAACGGATCACCGACGTCGCGTTCGACTGCGGCTTCGGCGACATTTCCAATTTCAACCGGGCATTTCGCGGAGAATTCGGCGTGAGCCCCCGCGCCTTCCGTCTGAGCCTGGGATAACCGCACAACCGTGGAATCCGTCCTTCGCCAGATCGGGTCCGTCCGCTCCTCCCTCGACGATCGCACGCATGCTCCGAAGCAGGGCTGGGGCAGCGGGCAGGAAGCGCTGATCGAGATCCTCCCGGAGTACGTGGAGGGGCTCCAGGGGATCGCCGCCGGTGACGATGTTCTCGTGCTGACCTGGCTGCATCTGGGCGATCGCTCGACGTTGCGTGTGCACCCGCGGGACGATCCGGCGAATCCGATGACCGGCGTCTTCGCGACGCGCTCCGCGGATCGTCCGAATCCGATCGGGCTGCATCGCGTGACCGTGCTCGGGATCGAGCAGCAGCGATTGCTGCGGGTCGAAGGTCTGGAAGCGGTCGACGGCACGCCGGTCGTCGACATCAAACCGCTGCTCCCATGGGAGCGGGGATCCCGGCCGTAACCGGGGTGACGGGACCCCGTAATCGTGGCGGGTCGATTAGGGTACAATGTACAACATGAAACGCTATACGGTGGCGCTCGTACGGGAACGACTGGCCGAGGCGCTCGACGAAGCGGAGCGGGGTGAACCGGTGTTCATCGAGCGGAAGGGTGTCCGATACCGCCTGTCGCTCGACACCGAAAAACCTCGACGCCAGCGGCGGGCCTCACGGATTGAGGTCGTCGATCCGGCCGTCGCGGAAGGGAAGTGGACGTGGGACTGGACCGCGACGGGCGTTCGATTCCGCGCTCGCAAGTCGTGATCCTCCTCGATACGAATGCAGTGATCTGGCTTGAACAGGGACATCCGCGGGTCCGTCCGCTGCTCAAGGATCGGCGCAGGCTGTACGTGTCCCCGGCGACCCTGCTCGAACTTCAATTCCTCCAGGAGACCGGCCGGATCCGCATGGACGTCGCATCGGTATCGGCGCTCGGGCAGGACGAGCGCTGGCTGCTCGACGACCCTCCCGCCGCCTCGTGGTTTCTTCGCGCCGCCGATCTGATCTGGACCCGTGATCCGTTCGATCGGCTGATCGCGGCGCATGCCATGCTGCGCCGATGGCGCCTGGCCACCGGGGACGAAGACCTGGTCGATCGTCTCGGCCCGGGGACGGCGCTCCAACTCTGATATCCACGTTACGTAGCGCGTCGGAGTTTTCGTCGTTGGTAAATCCGCACGCGCCTCCTGGTTCGATTCCAGCCGCAACGCTCGACGCGTACGGGGCACGCCCCTTGCCATGACCGTTCGGTTCCAACAGGCGTGTGACGTGGACAGGCTCGCGGGCCCGAACGCCAGGACGCACCAGGTCGTGGAGCGGCGGCCCAGTCTGACCATGTCGATCACTCAAGCAGCGGAGGCAGGGATGAAAAGGTTCATGGCAATCGCGGTCGCGCTCGTCGCGACGGCCGGGTCCGGCCTGGCGTTCTCGGACGACGGCAGTCATTTCAAAGAGCATCTCAACGGGCTCAAGGAGGCGGCCGCCGTCGTTTCGACGACCGGCAGCGGCACGTTCGAGATGACGATCAACAAGGAAGAGACCGAAATCGCGTACGAGCTGACCTTCCAGGATCTCGAAGGCGACGTCCGCCAGGCACACATTCACATCGGGCTGCCGCAGAACTCGGGCGGCATCGTGCTCTGGCTGTGCGACTCCGACGCGAATCCGTCGCCGTCCGCGAACACGCCGGCCTGCAACTCCGACGATCCGGCCAACCAGCGTGCTGGCCGCGTCTCCGGGACGCTCACGGCGGCCGACGTCCAGAACCTCGCGGGGAACGGCATCGCGGGGCCCACGGCGACCACGCCGGGTGAGTTCGCCGAAGTGATTGCGCTGATCAGGGCGGGCAAGACCTACGCGAACATCCACAGCGTCAAGTTCCCGCCAGGGGAGATCCGCAGCCAGATCGACCGGCACGACGGCAACGACGACCACGGCCACCACTGATCTGGTCAGCGTTTCAGGCAAGCGCTCGGGAAGAGGAGAGGCCCATTCGGCATGGGCGCTCCTCTTCTTTTTTTGTGGACCGCCGATCAACCCACGGTCGGGTTCGGAAGCCAGCTCATCCTCTCCCCTCACGCAAAATCCTTCACCGGTCCTTCCGCCGAGTCGTAGAATCCTGCGGCAAACCCGCGAATCAGGCCGCAACGGGCAAGGGGTGCCGCATGTCGGACCAGCGTGTGTCGATGTTCATCAGCCACAAGGTCGCTACTCAGAAGGGAGCTGCCAGGCGAATCAAGCAGATCCTCGAGGGGCGAACCGACCGCCTGGATGTGATCATCTGCGAAGAGATCGTTGCGGGTGACCGCTGGCGGGACTGGATCGCCCAGCGGATTTCGCAGGCCCAGATCATGCTCGTGCTGGTGCCGCACGACCGGACCGACCTGACCTGGATCCAGAGCGAAATTTCGCGATTCGAAGGGGTGTGTCCGACCGGCCGCCTCGTCGTCCTGAAGTTCCAGGCCGATCCCATACCAGATACTCTCCGGGAACGGCAGATCATCGACGTCTCGGCCGAACAGCTCCTGGAACATTTTCTCAAGCCGCTCTACCGCGGGCTGGAGCTCACGAAGCTCGACGCTCCACTGAACCCGAGGGTTGCCGATTTCGACCTCAAACGTGATGCGCTGCAGATCGAGGAAGCGCTCCTGGGACTGAGCGATCTTCGGCCCGACCGATACGGGGAGTCTCTGATCGTCGAGACGAACGGACTCGATGTCACGAAGGACGGGGGCCTGGCCGCCGCGCTGGTGAAGGCGCCGAATGGATGCGCCCAGATTCTCAACTGGAACCGCCGCTCGTTCCGCTGGGACGAGTTCCGCGCGCGTGCCGCCGAGGACAAAGGCAAGGGGACGTTCTGGGTCACCGAAATGGAACAGGTGATTGGCGAGGTTGCGAGACAGAGCCGTCCCCGTGTGATGTCGTCGACGTTCCGCGGGCGCGGTCACGTCGCCGGCCAGATCTTCCGGCCGCAGCTCGAACGTGTCGATTTCTGCTGCGACGAGACCCCGGTGAGATATCACTTCGCCTTTCACGAAGTGCTGGTCCCCGAGCTGGTTCGAGGCAAGGGACCGGTCGGCGGCGTGTTCAACCTGATCTACATGGCCACCCGGGTCCGGTGGGAGGTCCTCAACCCGTTCCTCGTGAACGCCTCGACGAACGGTGGCGCCCCGGCCTTGCCGGCGAGCCCGGACCAGCAGAGCGACTTCATTCAGCGCGTCAAAACGAGCTTGCGCATCATCGAGCTCGAGGCGGAGCGGCACGACATGATCAATGTCGCGCGCGATGCGTTCGAGGACAGCGAACGCGACGTGGTCGTGCAGCTTCTCGAAAAGCGCGAACAAATCAAGAGCGCCATCGAGGCGGCCGCAGACCGCCAGGACTTCGGCCGGCTGATGGAGCAGCTGACGCACGGTCTGCTGTTCAACTGCGAAGCCATGGAAGTGCTCGCGAAACGGTTCCTTCAGCTGGTTCAGGAGGATCGGCAGAAGGTCCAGCACAGGGTCGAGAAAACTGGTCCCGGCCAGGTGTCAGTGCAGTGACGCGGATCAACGAACCACGCGGCTTATCCAGTTGATGACCTGTCCTTTGTAGGTCGTCCATTCCGCGCGCCCCTCCCAGTTCTCGAGGCCGTGCGGCGCGCCGTCGAGCGCAATCACCTCATGCCTCGCGCCGACGTCGGTGAGCCGCTGTGCGAACGCCAGTCCTTGTGCCCACAGCCGTTCGCCAGTGCCGTTGACCAGCAGCAGCGGCGGCATGTTCTTGTGCGCCTGGTAAAGCGGCGAATATCGCCTCAGCAGCGCCCGCGACTCGTCGTCGAGGGTGCTGCGCCGGAACAGGCGCACCAGCAGCGAGCGCGGCGACGTATCGGTGACCATCGAGGGAAAGTCGTAGACGCCGTAGAACGAAACCACGCCGGCAAGGCTTGCATCCTCGGTGGCGATCTGCGTCACCATCTGTCCGCTGGCGGACTCTCCAACCAGGACGAGGCGCGCGGGATCGATGTTGAAGCGTGCATGCGAGGCGCGCACGAATCGAATCGCCTCCCGGAGGTCGGCCAGTTGCTCCTCGTGAGTCGCCGCCGGCGTGAGCCGGTAATCGATCGAAAACCATGCGAGCCCCGCCCGCGCCAGCGGCTCGAAGAGCGGAGTGACGTAGGTGACTTTGTCACCTGCCTCCCACCCGCCGCCATGAACGACGATCACCGCGGGAACCGGCCGGGCCGCACGCGGAATGAACGCGTCGAGCTTCAGCTGGCGTGATGTGTCATAGACGATACCTTTCAGCAGCGGGGTCCCTTCGTAAGGCCGGTGCGTGTCGCGAGGCACCGGGGCCAGCGCCGAAAGCCATGCCGTGAGCTCGCGCTTGTAGCTCCACTGGCTCGGCCACCAGTTTTCGCTGCGATGACCGGCGCCCTTGACCTCGACGAGCTGGCAGCGTCCGTCCCCGTTGTCGACGTCGCGGCAATATCGCTGCGCCTGATCGAGCGGCGTCTCGGTGTCAGCGCTGCCGTGTACGACGAGAACGGGCAACTTGACCGCAGCCGCGGAAGGTGACGCCCGCGTAAGCAGCGCGGCGTCGACGTCCTCGAGTCCGGGTGTGACGCCGAGGTCGTAGAAACCGCCGATGAGCACCGCGCCGATCACACCGGCGGGCCGCTCGGCGGCGAGGAGCGCCGCCAGGTGGGCACCGGAGTCCTCCCCGAGCAGCACGAGCCGGTCGGGATCGACCCGAAGCTCGCGGGCCCGGCAGCGGATGAACGCCAGGGCCTGACGGAGATCCGTCAGCGAGTCCCCGTACTTGGGCAATCCTCCAAGCCGATAGTCGACGGCGAACCAGTTATGGCCGGCGTGAGTCAGGAGCTCGAGGATCTGACCGACGTGTGCAACCCGGCTTCCCGATGTCCAGCTCCCGCCGTGTATCACCACGACGGACGGACGAGGACCGGGGCCCTGTTGAACGTAAGCGTCGAGCGCCAGTTCCCCGGTGTAGGGGATGTCACCCTTGACGCCAGGGACGATGTAGTTGCCGTCAGGATTGCGGACGTTGACGGCGGGGCATGGCTGCGCGAGTGCCGCAGGCGCACCGGGCGCGAGCATGAAAAGGATTGAAACGAACGAAATCGGCAGCCGGCGGACTCGCCGGCTGCCGGCGAGTGCAGCTATGGCTGTTGTACCGCCAGCCCGAACGCGGTCGCGACCTCAGTCGGGGTGAAGTTGCAGTGTCCGTACCGGACGGCCGGGATCGGGAAGAACCGGCCACGATCGGACAGATCCACCTTCGGCAGATAGAGCAGCTCGTGCCAGAACGGAATGACCTCGTCGGCAGTCGTGTGGAGCGTCACGAGCGGGATGCGCAGGTTGCCGTTGGTCTCGTAGCCATCCAGCGCGGCGCGTGCGACCGGGGAGGCGGTGAAGCGCCGGACCTGGAGATTCAGCCGGAAGTCGTTGCTCGACCCGAAGTACAGCCTGAATCGATTGCCGAACGGATTTCCGCCAAGCTTCGCGGCAGCGTCGTTGGCGCCGAGCACGTTGTAAGTCAGCATGCTGATGACCGTCCTGGCGACCGTGGTCGGGTCGGCCGGATCGACCGCCGCGCGCGAGACTCTAATCAGCTCTGCCGCGCGCCCCGGATATGTGGCGAGCGCCCACAGGACTCTCGGAACGTAGACGTCCTGCCAGTGGTCGATGACCCCCTGCGGAATGACTATCGGCGTACCGGGGATGCTGACCGGCGGACCGGTAATGATGCCCGGGAAGAAGTAGTCGAACAGCACCCGGAAGTCGCCGACGGAATCAATCTGCGCGCGGAAGCTGCCGATCGGCGCGCACGCGGCGACTGCGCTTCTGAACAGGTCTGGCGAGCGCTCTGCAAGGAGCGTGGCGACCAGTCCGCCTTCAGACACGCCGGCGATGTGAGTCGCCTGCGACGGGAATGCGGCCACCAGCTCGCGAATGTCGTCGACGCCTTCGAGAATCGCCAGCCCGTTTTGCCGATAGGTCGTGGTGGCAAAGGCGTAGCCGAAGCCCATCACGATGTGCGGGAGCGGCGTGCCGTCCGGGAGCCGAAGGTTGGCAAAGACCGGTTTCTTTTCAGTGACGGGGACGTAGCCGTGCGCGAAGACGACCAGCTCGCCATTCCAGCCCACGGGGGGCACGCAAATCAGCGCGTACCCGCCGCTCGGCAGCTTGTCTGGTCGGACCACACAGCCCGGGATGTTCGGGTCTTCCGGCTGTGCGGACGCCACGGCCGGCACCAGCGTGACGCCGGCCAGCAGCCAGACAGCGAGCATTCGTCTGAGGGTTGTCATTGTTGGCTCCTGTAGCCGAAGCTGACTCGTAAACGAATAGTGCGTGTGAGAGGCCGGGATTATAGCGGAGAGCTACCCCATCTGTTCGATGTACGTCTCGACGGTCCGAGGCGCCACGCCAAATCGATCCGCCGGCGCCTTCCAGCCGGGGAACGCCGCGGCCTCGGTGGCGCTGTACAACCCAAGCGTCATGAGACGGGCCGCGAGCTCGTTGAAGGGGCGAACGACCGGCGGAAGCAGCCGGAGAGCGGCCACCGGGACGTGGCGCCGCTTTCCCGGCGCCTTGAGTCGCCGCTCGACGAGGGTCGCGAGATCGTTCTGTGAGAGGTTCGATGGACCGCCGGCATCGACGGCTTCGTTCACGACATCGCCGCGCGCCAGAATCTTCACCGCGAACTCGGCGACATCCTCGACCGAGATGTAGTTGCTGACGTTGGTGCCGTCGCCGAAGATGGTCGCGACCCCCTTCTCGCGGATGCCTTTCGCGAGTATCTGATCGATCCAGATCTCCATGAATGCCGTCGGCCGGAGCATCACGTGGGGGAGGCCGCTCCGGCGGATGGCATCCTCGATGTACCACTTGACCCTGAAGATATCGACCGGTGCGTCCTGCGACACGCCTTTGTACGAGACGTAGGTAATCCGGCGCACGCCGGTATTCCGCGCTGCGGCGCACAGGTTCTGGTAGGCGCCGAGATCGATGCGGGTCGGACCGGTCGGGCCCTTGCCCATGTTGTTGTTCGCCGTCGCGACGATCTGGTCGACACCCCGGCATGCATCGGTCAGTTTCGCCAGATCGCGCAGGTCAACCGCGGCGATCTCCGCCGCGGGGGCGAATCGCGCCAGCCGGTCGCGATTGCGGGCGAGGGCGCGCACCTTCGTGCCGGAGGCGATGAGTTTCCGGGCGATCACGCTACCGAGTTGACCGGTAGCACCGACGACGAGCACTCGCGATTCAGCCATACGGCCTCCACCCACGAACGCGCCGCATGATATCGCGGCCGGGACATCTCCGCCGTAGCCTTGGCGAAGGCGAAGGCGGAAGCCACCCAGGGTTTTATTCACAGGCTCTGAAAGCCGGAAGCCACACATCTCATCCCGGATGTGCCAGAGTATCCGCACGGAGGTTCCCGGAATGCAGTTCAGATCACTCGCGCTGGTGGCGATGGCGACGCTCGCCAGCAGTGGCGGGTCCGCGATCGTCGTCGCCCAGACCGCCCCGGCACCGCCGCCCGGTTTCACGGCGTTGTTCAACGGCAGGGACCTGGGCGGCTGGCGCGGCCGGCCCGGCGGCGGCGGCGTGTTCAGTCCCTACGTCGAGGCGAAGTTCACTCCGGAAGAGCGCGACGCCAAACAGAAGGAATGGAACGCGGATCGGGATCTCCATTGGCGAGTCGACACGGCGAAGGGCGAGATCGTCTCCGACGGAAAAGGCGTCCACCTCGCGACCGAGAAGGCGTATGGCGACTTCGAGTTCCGTGTGGACTGGCTGCTCACCCAGCCGGGGGGCGATTCGGGGATCTACCTGCGCAGTTACCCGCAAGTGCAGCTCTGGGATCCCGCCAATCCCCGCGACCAGAAGAATGGCGCGGACAAGGGTTCGGGCGCATTGTGGAACAACAACCCGGACAACCCAGGCCGATGGCCGCTCGTCAAGGCCGACAATCCGATCGGCGAGTGGAACACGATGACGATCAAGATGGTTGGCACCAGGGTCTGGGTCACGCTGACCGGAAAACCGACCGTCGTCGGGCAGGTGCTCGACAATTTCTTCGACCGGAAGCAGCCGGTTCTGCCAACCGGTTCAATCGAGCTCCAGACCCATGGATCGGAGGTCCGCTTCCGGAACATCTACGTCCGCGAGATTCCGGAGACGGAGGGGAAGAAGCTGCTCGCGACCGTCGAGGGCGGGGCCAGGTAGCATTTCCGCCGCAGGGGGCGCTATTTCGAAGGAGATGTCATGCGTGCTTCGTTGCTCGTCGCGTTGGTCAGCCTGATCGTGCCGGCGGCACAGCAGACGCTCAGCCCGGATGCGGAGGGATTCATCCGCAACTGGCTGGTGCTGGCGCCGATCGCGATCGTGGGGGAGTCGGGCGCCACCGAAATCGATCGGGACTTCCTGAAGGGCGAAGCGGCGATCAAGCCGAAGGCCGATGACAAGGTGACGGTCGGTGGCACCGAGCTCACCTGGAAGGCGCACCAGACGTCGGACTACTTCATCGACTTCCTGCAGTCGTTCGGGAAGGAGCGGGGCGAGTACGTGGCGGGCTATGCGGTGGCGTACGTCCTTGCCGATCAGGACATGAAAGTCACGCTCGCGCTCAGCACCAACGATCAGGGCAAGGCCTGGCTCAATGGCACAGAGGTCTTCAAGTTCGCCGACACGCGAGTGCTCGACAAGGACACCGACCGCGTCGACGTCACGCTCGCGAAGGGGCAGAACGTCCTCGTGCTCAAGGTGATCAACGAGGTCAACAACTGGCAGGGCTGCGCCCGCTTCCTGCAGGGCGGCGCTCCGGTGAAGACACTTCGGATTTCGCTCGCACCGCAGTAAGCAGGCGCGTGCCCGGCTTCGCGCCCGTTCGCTACTTCGGCGAGGGGGACGAGATCGTCAGCAGGAACCCGCTGGGCTCGGTCACCTCGAACGCGCGCGATTTCCACTCGGTATCATGGGGTTCGGATGTGAGTGTGAGGCCTGCGGCCTTCGCGCGAGCCGCGAGATCGTCGATGTTGTCCCTGGTCTCGACATAGAGCCGCATACCGACACCCTTCATCCGATCCCGGCCCTTCTTGCCGTCGTCCTGGCTGAGACCCAGCTGCACGTCTCCGGCTTTGAGCATGACGCCCAGGAGCTGGCCGTTCTCCTCCCACCGATCTTCGAGCTCGAATCCCAGACCGGCGAAGAAATCGAGGCTGCGCTGCAGGTTGTCGACGGTCAGGCTCAGCATTTGGCCGGTTGCGTTCAACGTCTTGGTCTGTACTTCTGGCATGTCACTCTCCCGATGTGCTGATGCTCCCTCGTCAAGCATCCAGTATAGCGATCGGAAATCACACTGGGGTGACGCGAATAAGTGATGAGATCGTGAGCGGGCTGAGGTGCTCGGTTCGCTCGAGAGAGTTAGAACGCCGGAGGGATTCAGTCGGGTTTGCCCGGGTGATCGCGACGGGTCAATGGCGCGCGCCACGTCACCACGAAGCGGACGCCATCCGGGCCCGCGGAAAACTCCCGCCAGCCGAACAGACGGGCCATGCCGGTCAGCAGCGCGAGGCCGCCGTATTTGCTCCCGTCGCGTGCTCGCTCGTCGCGGCGTTCGTTCTCGACCCTGAACGCGAGCTCGCGTTTGACGCGGTCACACCGAATGGTGACGTCCGGCATCGATCCCGCCGCCCCGTGACGCATCGCATTCGAGAGCACCTCGGTCAGGAAGAAACCGAGTCCGCCGCGCACCGGAAGCGTCGTTTCGAATTGGTCCGGCCAATCGATCGTGGTTGCGAACGGCTGCTGGCTGCCGCCTGTTGCGAGCGGACCGTTGGCCCATCCGAGCCGGGCGCGAAGGTCGGTGTCGCCCTTGACGTCGGCGAACATTCGTTCGAGCGAGGCGAGTGTCTCGTGCGCCTGCGCCCCGTCTACCACCGCGTCGTGCGGGGGCGCCGGTCCGTCCCAGTGATCCAGCAGCCACGCAATGACGTGGATCCTGCGCTGCAGATATTCGGCAAGCCACGAAAGGGGGACTTCCGCGACCTGGCGACGGAGCGCGTCGGCGAGCGAATCGAGGCCGTGCGACAACAAGCCGGCGAGCCGGCGGCGCTCGTCAGTGTGCGCCGCCGACTGCACGTCGTCGAGCAGCAGCCGCAGGTCCGACTGGGGATCGATCAGGAAGAGGATGGCGAGGCGGTGCCGTTCATCGGCCGCAAGCGCCTCGATCGGTGCGGTGACGGCGACCGATCGCACGATGGCGAACTGCTCGGAGCTGGCGCCACCGTCGCCTTCGACGCGGATCGGCACACCGTAGGCCCGCCGTGCCTCGCTGGTCGCGACCTGGGTGCGCTCGTAATGCGCGCGCGCCCGCGGCTCGGGTGAGACCCGCTCGGCGAACCGCGCGCCGCGCCTGATGCCAATCGATTCCGCGACCCGATTGGCGGACACCACCTCGTCGGTGTTCGGATCAACGACGATGAGCGGCACCTGCATGGTGTTGAGAAGATTCTGTTTCTCACCGAGCGCGCGCGCCGCCCGATCGGCCTCCCGTTCCGCCTTGCGCCGGTTGACTTCGAAGCCGGTGAGGAGCACGGCGAGCACTACGCCGAGCAGCGCAATCGCACCACCGGGAAACGACGGGGCGACGCTCGGAAAGAACGCGAGCAGCCACGCACGCTCTGAAACATGAAACGCCGCAACCGCGCCAACGTCCGGCACGACGGCGTGGGTGATCGGTGAGACATCACCGGTGGACGACACCTGCGCGTCCACGACGCGTCCGAGCGCAGTCCGGAGCGCCGGCGGCACGCCGGCGGGCAAGGCATTCCTGAATGCCGACCATGTCGCCGGCGCGTCAGCGGCAGCATGAACAATGGTGGCGGCCAATGGCGGGGGGATCGTCGACGCGAAATGATCCCAGTCGACCGTATGCGCGAGATCGAGGGCCAGCACCCCGGCCTCGCCCGGCCCGTCCACCGGCATCGTCACCGTCGAGACGAGTCCGCGGCCTCCCAGATCGACGTAGAAGCCGGAGTAGCGTACTGACGTTTGTTCGCCTTCGGAAAAGCGGAAGAAGAACTCCTCCGGTGCAAAGGACGGAAGCGCGGGCCGCGACGAGAGCTGCAGCGCTTCGCTTCGGGCACTGGCTTCTTGTGCTTCACCGGAGGCAGGCCACGGCAGCGAGACGAGCGTCCCGTCTTCGCCGAGCGCATACAGGCGAACCGGCCGGGCAATACCGCGCAGCGCGGCGTCCACCGGACGCCGGGCCGCGGCCATCGGGGCCAGCAAACGCGAGACGAAGGCGTTCGAGCTCGGGTCTTTTTCGAGCGCGTGACGTCGCGTCACGACGAAGGTGGTGCCATCTGCCGTGAGGATCGACAGCGCGCGCCGCGAAGGTCCGCCAGGGGCGAGCGCGCCTGGCGCCGGCAGATCGGCGGTCGTCTTCGCTGACGCGATCACGGCTCGCATGGCCTCGGCGGCTCCGAGGAGCTCGGGTGGAACCGCCTCTGCTTCGTCGGCGAGCCGCGCGAACGCGGACGCCTCCCGCGACTGCAGGTGCGCGCGATACGCGGCGAGCTGTTCCCGCAGCCAGGCAATCGCGCCGGGCGCCTCGATCGGTCGCGAGGGCATTCGCTGTTGAACCAGCTCGAAGACCGCCGCGGTGCGTGCCTGGCCCGCACGCTCGTTCCAGGCCCTCCAGACCGTTCGCGCGGTGAGCACGGCGAGCAGTACGAACACCGCGAGTCCCGCGTAGAGCAGCCGCACGCGGCGGAGGCGTGCGGGCGATAAAGTAGTGCGCATGTCGTCGCCACCACCAGGCTTTGAACGGCGGCAGGTCGTATCGGTGGAGGACCACTTGTACCACACCACCGAGCTGCTGCAGGCCATCGCCCGGGCATCTCCGGACCTGCTCGCGTGGACGACCGTGTGCGCGATCGACGATCCCGGACCAGACACCGCGTCGGCCATCGCAGCCTGGCTCACCGAGTACGACGGCGTCCAAATCGCTGCCCGTGTGAACCCCGGCGTGATCCCGCCAGAGCACGCCTACCGCGTGTTCCCGATCGGCGCGACCGACCTCGCCGACTCTTCGGCATTCGCGAAGATGGTCGGATCGTTGCTGCTGCCCGGCGGCGTCCTGGTGCAGGACGTTCATCTCTCCACGCTGTATTTCATCCCTGCCGATCGCTGGTGGGAGTCGATCTACCTGGCCGCCACGGTGCGGGGCATGTTCCCGAAGCATCAGCCTGCGGTCAGGTTCGTCTCGAACAAGCGCGGCTACGCCGCAACATTCGGCCGGGATCTGATGGACGCCGGGTTCGATCCCCGGGAGGTGATGGACAAGGCGGAGCTCGACGCGTCCGTCGTGCCGTCGATTGCCAGCGACGTCGACGTTCGCTTTCCGCTCGAGCTGACCAGCTCCCTCCGTTCACGGCCGATCCCGGTGGCCGCGCACGAGGACTCACGTCACGAAATCGAGAGGGCCCTGGACCTGGTTGAGTGGGATGTCAGCGGGCGCGTGGAGCTCTCCGGGCGTCTGCTCACCGGCCCCGTGACGTTTCGTCCGGGCTCGAATGAAGCGGTCACCTGGCAACGGCTGATCGACGAGCGGCTCGCGGATGGCGCCGGCGTGCCGGTCGCGGAAGTCGGGCAGCGACTGGCAGAAGAGGGAGCGGAGCGCGCCGAGATTTCCAACCTCGCGGCACGGCACATCCATGCATTGCGCGGCCGGTTGTCGAGCTCGGCGGCCATCGTCACCGCCAATCGCGCCTACGCCCTCGATCCTGCAGTGACAGTCGGCCGGGTTCGCCGCCGGGCGGGCTCCCACCTCCGCCAGCCTCCGGTTTCCGCGGTCGCGAAAACGGATCCGCCGGAATAGCGCGGGCGCCACGTGGCGGATACCCTGCCACGCATGTTTCTCTTCCGGACGAAACCGATCGAATCGCTGGTGCAGGCGGACCACGACGGCGGGCTCAAACGTGTGCTGGGTCCGGCCAACCTGGTTGCGCTGGGCATCGGGGCGATCATCGGAACCGGCATCTTCGTCCTGACCGGCCAGGCGGCCGCCGCACACGCGGGACCGGCGATCGTGATCTCGATGGTGCTGGCGGGCGTGGTCAGCGCGCTTGCCGGGCTCTGCTATGCCGAGCTCGCCTCGACGGTGCCCATCGCAGGGTCGGCGTATACCTACTCTTACGCCACGCTGGGTGAATTCGTGGCCTGGATCATCGGCTGGGACCTGGTCCTGGAATATGCGCTTGGCGCCGCGACGGTCGCGGTCGGCTGGTCCGGCTACTTCGTGCGTGTGCTCTCGGATTTCGGGATTTCGTTTCCGGCGATTGTGAGCGCCGCACCAGGCACGGTCGTCCCCGTGCCCGACGGCACGACGGTGACCGCGATCTTCAATCTTCCGGCCGTCGTGATCGCGATCCTCGTGACGGCGCTGCTCGTCCGCGGCGTTCGTGAGTCGGCGACCGTCAACGGCGCGATGGTGGTCGTGAAGTTAGCTGTCGTGCTCCTGGTGATCGCGACCGGAGTCTGGTTCGTCCACGCTGACAGGTTCACACCGCTGATCCCGCCGAACACCGGGAAGTTCGGCGAGTTCGGCTGGTCCGGCGTGATGCGGGGCGCGGCGGTGATCTTCTTCGCCTACATCGGCTTCGATGCAGTCTCGACGGCGGCACAGGAAGCCAGGCGGCCGCGGCGCGACATGCCGGTCGGCATTCTCGGGTCGCTGGCGATCTGTTCGGTGCTCTACGTCGCGGTCGCGGCGGTCATGATCGGCCTCGTCCCGTACTCCGAGCTTGGCGGTCCGGCGCCGATGGCAGTGACCATCGATCACGCCCGGGAGGCTGCGCGCGGATCGTCGCTCGCGGGGTTGCTCGGGATGATGCCGGTGCTGGTCAAGATCGCGATCCTGGCCGGACTTACCTCCACCATGGTCGTACAGGTGATGGCCCAGCCACGCATCTTCATGGCGATGTCGCGCGACGGCCTGCTGCCTGCGTGGATGGGCCGCGTACACCCGCGCCTTGGTACACCTCACCTCACCACCATCGCGACCGGAACGGTCGTGGCGCTCGCCGCGGGACTTACCCCGATCGACGTGCTGGGTCACATGGTCAGCATCGGAACACTGTTCGCGTTCGTCGTCGTCTCCGCGGGAGTCGTCATTCTCCGGAAGACGCACCCTGAACTTGCGCGACCCTTCAAGGTGCCGTGGTCGCCGGTAGTGCCGATCCTGTCGGCGGCGGTGTCGCTGGCGTTGATGCTGAGCCTTCCGGGCGAGACCTGGACGCGGCTCTTCGTGTGGATGGCGATCGGCGTAGTGATCTACTTCACCTATGGCTTCAAACGGAGCCGCCTGGCCGGCGCCGATGCGGTAGGCCGGCCGCTGACGGCCTCATAGTTCCAACGCTCTTCACCCTCCCGCGTCCTCGCCCGCGCTGAACGGCCGCGAATGGCGCGTGCGAACGAACGCCGCTACACTACCCGGGTTGCGTCCGATCCGAGTTTACCTGCTCATTCTCGTTCTCGGCGCCATGTTGCCCGGCGCGCTGCTGACCGGCGTCCTCGTCTGGCGTGCGTTCGACAGCAACCGGACGGTTACCGAGCGTCGGCTGCTCGACTCGGCACGCGTCGATGCGTCCGCGCTCGACCGCGAATTCACCAGCATCATCAGCATCCTCGAAGCGCTCGCAACCTCGCCGGCTCTCGATCACGACGACCTCGAAGAATTTCACCAGGAGGGGAGCCGGGTCCACGCCACGCAGTCCGGCTGGTATTCGATCGTCTTGATCTCGCCCGATGGACAACAGCTCGTCAGTACCAGGGTCGCGTGGGGGACGCCGCTGTCCCGGGTCAGCGAGCCCGAGAGCCTCAAACAGGTCGTCCAGAAAGAAGAGCCGGTGGTCGGGGCGATCACGCGCGCGCAACCAGGCGGTGCCGAGATTCTGTTCTCCGTTCGTGTTCCGGTGCTTCGTCAGGGCATCCTCAAGTACGCGCTGTCAGCGATCGTCAATGTCGAAGCACTGGAACGCGTCGTACCGCCTCGCGCACCCGACTCCGAAGAGTGGACCCGAACCCTCCTGGATCCCGCGGGAACGATTGCAGTGCGAACGCGCGGCGCAGAGGACTATGTGGGCAATCCGGCGCCCGATGCGTTCCGCGCCCTCATTCGCGACGTCAGCGAAACTGTTTCCAGCCAGAAGACGCGCGAGGGCTTACCGGTGTACGCGGCCATCAGCCGCGGGAAATACGGGTGGACCGCCGTAGTGGTGGTGACGCAGGAAACGCTCGATGCGCCACTGCGCGCCTCGATGAAGGCGATGCTCATCGGCGGCGGCCTGCTCATGCTCTGCGGACTGGCCGCCGTCCTCCGCGTCTCACGGAGGCTGAGGGTTGATCTCGCCGCCGCGACAACCGCCGCCGAAGCGGTCGCGGAAGGCCGCCCGCTGCCGCAGGCGAAACCACACGTCGCCGAAACGCAGCGCCTGCAGCGCTCGCTTGCCACCACCGCGTCGTTGCTCGAGCGTCGTGCGCGCGAACGCGACGAAGAGATCCGAAGGACGGACGCGGCCCTGACCGAAGCGGAGGAGGCCAACCGGACGAAGGACCAGTTCCTCGCGGTGCTCGGTCACGAGCTGCGCAACCCACTGGCGCCGGCGGTGACAGCGCTGGAACTGATGAAGATGCGCGACCCGAAAGTGTTCACGCGCGAACGCGAGGTGCTCGAGCGGCAGATCGCGCACATGGCGAGGCTGGTCAACGATCTGCTCGACGTGTCGCGCCTCGCGCGCGGCAAGGTCAACCTGGATCGGCGGCGGTTCGAGCTGCGCGACGCGGTCGATCGCGCGGTCGACATGGCGCGTCCGTTGATCGCGCAGCATCAGCATTCGCTGCAGCTGTCGGTGCCCGGCAGCGGCCTGATGGTGGACGGCGATATCGATCGCCTCGTGCAGGTGTTCTCGAACCTGTTGACCAACGCCGCAAGGTACACGCCGCCCGGCGGGCATATCGCGGTGGTCGCGACCGCCTCCGGCGATCGCGTGGTGATCGCGTGTGAAGACGACGGCCCGGGCGTGCCCCCGGAGCTGGCGCCGAATCTGTTTGCGCCGTTTGCGCAGGGACCTCGCGCGCTCGACCGCCGGGAGGGAGGCCTCGGCCTCGGACTGGCGCTCGCCCGCATGTTCACCGAGCTGCATGGCGGCACGATCCGGGTCGAACAGCGGGGGCCCGATGTTGGCGGCAGCCGCTTCGTCGTGACGCTGCCGCTGGCGCCCACCGACGCGGCAGCAGCGGCGGCTGAGCCGGCGCGCACCGCGCAAGTAGTGCCGCCGCGGAGGATTCTCGTCGTCGATGACAACGCGGATGCGTGCGAAATGCTGCGGTCGGCGCTCGTGCACGCGGGTCATGCCGTCGAAGTCGCCGGGAATGGTCCGGATGCGATCGCGATCGCCGACGGATTCCGTCCCGACGTCGGCGTCCTCGACATCGGCCTGCCGGGGATGAACGGGTACGAGCTCGCGCGCCGCCTCCGGAGGTCGCACACGAGGATCCGCCTGATCGCGCTGACCGGGTACGGCCAGATCGGGGATGTCGACGCTGCGACCGCGGCCGGGTTCGACGCCCACTGCGCCAAACCCGTCACGACCACCTCGCTGCTGGAACACATCCAGAGCGCGCAGTTTTCCTGATCTTCGCGGGTTCGCGGCTCGGGGGTTCGGAGAGCCGGTGATAATCACGTCCGCCGGAGCACATCCAAGCCGCTCGTTGCCCTGATTACTACCGGCCCCGAACCCCCGAGCCCGCGAACCCCCGAGCCCCCGAACTATAATCCCCTCGCACTCCACCATGGCCTCCGAGGTTCGTGCCCCGAGCGAAAGCGGGCTGGCCGAACGCCGGCTCAGCGCCGAGCATGTGATCGCCCGCGCGCTGGTCGAAGCGTCGACGTTCGCCGACGCCGTTCCCAAGATCCTCGCGGCAATCTGCAAGGCCTTCGGGTGGGAGCACGCCGCGCTGTGGGAAGTCGATCGGCAAGCCGCGCGGCTGCGCTGCGGGCAGATTTGGACTGCCGAACACGCCAGCTTTCCTGAGTTCGACGCGGCAAGCCGCCAGTCGTCGTTCGAGCGCGGCGCCGGTCTGCCCGGGCGGGTCTGGGCCACCGGACAACCCGCCTGGATCCCCGACGTTGTCCACGACGCCAATTTTCCGCGCGCGCCCGTCGCGGACCGGGAAGGCCTGCATGCGGCGTTCGGATTCCCGATTCTCCTGCGCGGCGAAGTGCTCAGCGTGATGGAGTTCTTCAGCCGGGAGATCCGGGCGCCCGATGCCGACCTGTTGTCCACGCTCAACAGCATCGGCAACCAGATCGGGCTGTTCGTCGATCGGCGGCGGGCCCAGGAAGAGCTCGACCGATTTTTCATGCTCTGCCTGGACATGCTCGCGATTGCCGGGTACGACGGCTACTTCAAGCGTGTCAATCCCGCGTGGCAGCGAGTGCTGGGCTACACGGAAGAGGAGCTGCTGTCGCGGCCGTACATGGAGTTCGTCCACCCGGACGATCGCGCCGCCACGACGGTCGAGGCTCGAAAGCTGAGCGAGACGGGGCAGGAGCTTCTCTATTTCGAGAACCGCTACTTGCACAAGGACGGCACGCTGCGCTGGCTGATGTGGACCTCGACGCCGTTCCCGGAGCAGGAGGTCATTTACGGCGCCGCCCACGACATCACCGAGCGCAAGGCCGCCATGGAGACGATGGAGAGCTACGCGCGGGAACTGGAGACCAGCCAGCGCGAGCTCGAGGACCAGACGGCGCGGCAGGCGCAGCTGGTGCGAGAGCTGGAGATCGCGAAGAGACGCGCCGAGGCGGCGACGGAGGCCAAGAGCGCGTTCCTGGCCAACATGAGCCACGAAGTGCGGACGCCGCTGAACGGAATCCTCGGGATGACGGCGCTCGCGCTGCAGACTCGCCTGACCGCCGAACAACGGGAATACCTGACCACCGTCAAGTCGTCGGCGGACTCGCTGCTCGAGATCATCAACGACATCCTCGATTTCTCGAAGATCGAAGCGCAGCGGCTCGATCTCGAGCACGCCGAGTTCGATCTCCGCGAAACCGTGGGCGACGCGGCCAAGCTGCTGGCGCTGCGTGCGGCCGAGAAGGGCATCGAGCTCGCGTGTCACATCATGCGGGACGTGCCCGACATGGTCCTCGGCGACGCGGGGCGGCTGCGGCAGGTCCTGCTCAACGTGCTCGGGAACGCCGTCAAGTTCACGACCGAAGGAGAGGTCGTGTTGCGTGTCACGATCCAGTCCGCGAACGAGAGCCAGGTCACGCTGCACTTCGCGGTCAGCGATACCGGCATCGGCATCCCTGCGGACAAGCAGCGGCAGATCTTCCAGGCGTTCACGCAAGCCGACAGCTCGACGACGAGGCGATACGGCGGCACCGGTCTGGGCCTGGCGATCGCGTTGCGCCTGGTCGAGCTCATGGGAGGCCAGCTCTGGGTCGAGAGTACCGCCGGCCACGGCAGCACGTTCTTCTTCACCGCGACGTTCGGACAGGCGCCCGCCCGGGCTGAGGGCGCGAGGGCAAAGCCCAGGGCGCTCGAGGGCCTGCGCGTCCTCGTGGTGGACGACAACGCAACGAACCGCCGGATTCTCGAGGAGATGCTCGCGAGCTGGCACATGTCCCCTGTTACCGTGAGTGACGCTGCGTCAGCGGTGTCTTCTCTTCGCTCGGCCACCGAGGGGCGCCATCCCTTCGACGTCATGATCTCCGACGGTCAGATGCCTGAGGTCGACGGCTTCATGCTGGCGCGACGCGTGCGCCGCGAACGTCGTCTCGCGAAGATGCCGATCGTCATGCTGACCTCCGTCGGCCAGTCGGACGATCTGATGCGCCGGCACAAGAACGACATCGATGCCTTCCTGACCAAGCCGATCAAGCACTCCGATCTGCTCGAGGTCCTGGCCCGCATCTTTGGCGTCTCGACCCGGGATGGTCGAACCAGGCCGACCGCGGGACGAATCAGCGCCATGCCGGCCCGGGTCCTGAACCTGCTCGTCGCCGAAGACAATCCCGTCAACCGGAAGCTCGTCACGACCCTGCTTCGGAAGCGCGGTCACCGGGTCAAGGCAGTCGAGAATGGCAGGGAGGCGGTTGCGGCGATCAGCGCGAAGCGTGGGTCATACGATCTGGTGCTGATGGATCTGCAGATGCCGGAAATGAGCGGCTTCGAAGCGGCGCATGCGATCCGGGATCAGGAGGCGGGCGGCACGACGCGATTACCCCTGGTTGCCCTTACTGCTCATGCGATGCAGGGGGATCGCGAGCGGTGCCTGGCGGCGGGGATGGATGGATACCTGTCGAAACCGATCGATGTGGATGAGTTGATCTCGACGGTTGAGGGCTTCGGAGGGATGACAGCGCCGGATCAGTCGCAACCCGGGGCTGAACCTGCTGTCTCCGACGTCTTCGACGAGCGCGCGGCGCTCGCGTACGCCGGAGGGGATCGGCGCCTCCTTGCCGAGGTCATCGAGCTGTTTCGGTCGGACTATCCCTCCTCGCAGCGACAGATCGACCGCGCGTTCCGGCGTCGTGATTCCGAAGCGCTCCGGATGGCGGCCCACCGGCTGAAGGGTGCGGTCGCAACCGTCGGTGCCCCAGCCGGCCGGCAGGCCGCCGCGGAGCTGGAACAACGCGCGCGCGCCGGCGACTTCACCGGGGCGGAGCGGGCTTACGCGAACCTGCGTACAGAGATCGAACGGCTGGACGAAGCATTCGCCGCGGCCGGCCTGCACCCGCGATCCTCGCGCGTCCCCGCAGCACGTTCGAAGCCGGCCCGGGCCCGACGCCGGCCGCAACGGAAGCGAAGGTCATCATGAGCAGAATCCTGGTAGTCGATGACGACAAGACCACTCGCCTGGTGCTGCGAAAGGTTCTGACCAATGCCGGGTTCTCGACGTCCGTGGCCAAGGACGGCGTCGAGGCCTTGAAGGCGATTGATGGTGGAGGATTCGACCTGATGCTGCTGGACGTCTGGATGCCGCGGATGAACGGGCTCGAACTGCTCGCGAAGCTCCGCGCTTCGGCAAACCGGCCTCGCGTCGTGGTCATGACCTCAGACGATGCGCCGGAGACGCTGCTCAAGGCGGTGCGTGAGCAAGCCTTCAAGTACGTGCACAAGCCGGTCGAGTCAGCGGCGCTCATCGAGACCGTGCAGGATGCGCTCGCGGCGCCGGAGAGCCCGCCGATTGAAGTGGTTTCCGCACGGCCCGAGTGGGTAGAACTGCTCGTGCCCTGCACGCGGGAGGCCGCCGGACGTCTGGAATCGGTCATGGCGCACCTCGACGCGAACCTTGCGCCGGATGTGCGTGAATCGATCGCGTTTGCGTTCCGCGAGCTGCTGTTGAACGCCATCGAATGGGGCGGCAAGCTCGATCCGTCACGAACCGTGCGGATCGCGTGCCTGCGCGCCAAGCGAATGCTCATTTACCGCATTGCGGATCCAGGCCCGGGTTTCGACATCGACCAGCTTCCCCACGCTGCAATCGGCCAGCCGGCCAGTGATCCGATCGCCCACATGCATGTCCGCGAAGCGAAAGGCATCCGCCCCGGCGGGTTCGGCCTGCTCACCGTCCGTGCGAGTGTCGATGAGCTCATTCACAACGAGCAGCGGAACGAAGTCGTGTTCATCAAGTATCTGGACGCCTAGGCGGTGACCCGGAGGTTTCGACCGCTTTCCCTGGGATCGTTGGATCGCTGGATCGGTGGAGGACTGAGCCCGCCGTCCGCGGCCCGTCGTCCGAACTCGCTCAGAATCGTTTCGAGGACCGGCAGCATCGAGCCAGCCTGTCTGGTCCTGATGATGAAATCCCACAGCGGCTCGAACTTCTTCCATCCGGCGGCGTAGGCGAAGTGCCGGAGGCCGGCAAGACGGTCGTCGTGCGCCGCCGCGCCGCGCGCGATCGATCGCCAGCGGTAGAACTCGCGGTACGCCCAGTGGTAACCGTTCTCGAGCTGCTCGCCGGTGAGGCGCGCCGGTTCGAAGACCGCGTGCCGGGTATCGTACAGATCCCAGTCGCTTCCCCTGATGCGGCCCTGCTCCGACATCCGCTTGTAGAGAGCCGTGCCTGGATAGGGTGTCAGGATGTGGAACGTCGCCGTCTCGATGCCGTGCGCGATCGCCCAGTCGACGGTGCGCGCGAACACGGAGCCGTCGTCGGCATCCATCCCGAAAACGAAGCTGCCGTTGATCATCACACCGAGGTCGTGAATCCGGCGTATGGCGGCGGAGTAGTCCCTCTTCAGGTTCTGGTACTTCCGCTGTTCGGCAAGGTTCGCCGGGTTCAGGGTTTCAAAGCCGACGAACAGGCTGCGCAGCCCGGAGGCGACCGCGCGTTCGAGGAGATCTGGGGCGAGGACCGAGTTGACGGTTCCAGCCGCCTGCCACAGCCGTCCCATGCCGCGCATGCCATCGAACAGCGCCGACGCGAACCGCCGGTCGCCGAACAGGTGGTCATCGAGAAAGTACAAGTGACGGCCCGGAAGACGATCGATCTCGGCGAGCGCGGCGTCGACCGATTGGGTGTAGAAGGTCTTGCCGCCTTCGAAGAACGCTTCCTTGTAGCAGAAGTCGCACACGTGCGGGCAGCCGCGTGAGACGACGATCGAGTTCGGGACGAGATACAGCCGCCGCTTGATCAGATCGCGCCGAACCTTCGGAAGCCCTGCCAGCGTGCGCACGGTCGAGCGATAGACGCGCTCGGGCGATCCGCTCCTGAAGTCGTTGAGAAAGCGCGGCCAGGTGTCCTCCCCCGGCCCGGTGAAGATGGTGTCGGCGTGAGCCATCGCTTCGTCCGGCAGCGACGTCACGTGCAAGCCGCCGAGCACGACGTAGGCGCCGCGCGCCCGGTAATAGTCGGCGACACGATACGCGCGACGCGCCGACGTGATGTAGACCTGGATCACCACCAGGTCGGGTTCGTCGGTCAGGTCGAGCTTCTCGACGTGCTCGTCCTGAATCTCGACCTCGTCGTCGTCGTTGAGGTAGCCGGCGAGAGTCGCGAGCCCCAGCGGCGGGAAGAGGGAATACTTGATCGGCCGGAAGTACGGGCTGGTGGCCTCGGTCAGCGCCGGCAGGATCATCTTGACCTTCATCGCCACGTCTCCCCGTAGACCAGCAGCGACACATCGCGCTCCCGCGGCCCGTCGAGCTCCACGAAGAAGACACGCTGCCACCGGCCGAGCACCAGACGTCCCCTGGAAACGTTGAGTGACGCCGAAGACGGCAGGAGCAGCGCGCGGCAGTGAGCATGTCCGTTCGCCCGTTCCTGCTCCGTCAGGTTCACGATGCGCAAGGCCGCGTCGTCGTGCCGGTACCGCCCGTCGCACGGCGCAGTTTCCTCGAGGAGCGACTGAAAGTCGCCGAGCAGGAGCGGCTCGTGCTCGTTGACGACAATACCAGTGGTGGTGTGAAGCGTCTGGACGTTGATGATGCCTACCCGCAAGCCGCAGTCAGCGACGAAGCCTTGAAGCTGATCGGTCACGTCGATGAACTCGGTTGGATGGCAGGTCGCGAGATGCATCCTGGTATGGCGACAGGTCGAAGCGGGCGAGAGAGTTTCCATTCGATGGCCTCCGTTCGCAGCATCGCCGACCAGGCTGTCGGAGTCTTGAGCGATTCGTGAGCACCGGGTGAGATGTGGGTGATTTCAACGAACGCCCGCGGCGGACAGCGGATCGCGGCCTACCGTCCTCGCCTCGTCAGCCCCAGCGCGAGGCCGGCGCCGAACAGTGCGCCTTCGCCGAAGGCGATCACCGTGGCGGACAGGGGACCGAAGTCGGGCTCGCCGATGAGGCGGCCGAGCGGCGTCAGCGTGACCTGGGCTCCGGCTGATGCCTGTGCGATGAGGTGGATGGTGCCGCCCACGAGCGGGCGTCCCGCGAGAGCAAGGACCAGCGCTGCCAGCCCGCAGGCCGACGCGGTGATCGCGGTCACGGCGAATCTGCGCCAGCCTCGGGGCGCGGCGAGGCCCACCTCGGGGTGACCCGTCGAGAGACTGTAAGCCAACCCTGCCGCCCCACCGATCACCAGGCCCTCGATCCCGCCGCCGGTTGCGACGTCGAGGCCGAAAAGCGCGGCGAGGCTCCATCGGCCGAGCCATTGCACGATCGACCCCGCAAGGCCGCCGCCAAGTGCGGCCCCGCCGATCAGTGCCAGAACGCGGCGCGAGCGCACGATCGATTCCGCGACCGAGAGTCCGGCTCCGACGCCCGCGCCGCCAACCGCGCCACAGCCGCCGCCGATCAGTGCCAGCACCGGCACGACGTCGAGCGACGCCGAGCTGCCGGGTGCGGCCGTCAGGATGAGGCCTCCAACGGCGCCGGCAACGGTCCCCGCCACTCCGCCCCCGATCGATCCTCGAGCCCATCGCGCCGCGGCGAGGGCGGCCGCGCCGCGCAAGCGCAGCATCACGAGCTCCCGGGCCGTCGCCACGGACGCCGGCTGGCCGAGAATCGGCACGTCGCCCGCCTCGGCGACATCCCATCGCGTATCGCGCAACAACGCGCGCGCAACGGCGTGGTGCGGGCGGGTTCCCAGCCGCCGCAGGGCCTCGGATGTCCCGAGCGCATGGAGCAGTTCGGCAGCCTCGCGCTGATCCTCTTCATCGGCGCGGTTGGTTGCCACGCTGGCGACCCGCTGGAGCAGCGGCTCATAGGGATCGGTGTCGGCGTTCGCGGCTGCTGCAGGAACCGGTGCCGCCGCTTCCTCAATCTGCCATTCGCTCTCGTCGTCTTCCTCGACGACATCGGCGAAGACGAAGCGATAGCCGTGACGTGGGACGGTGCGAAGGAACCTGGGCTCCCGCGACTCGTCGCCGAGCACTCGCCGGATCGTCCGCACCGCCTGGCTCAACGCACTGTCGGACACGACGACATCTCCCCAGACCCGATCGAAGATGTCCCGGCGATGGACGGCTTCGCCGCGCCGCTCGATCAGGAAGACGAGCAGATCGAAATAGCGGGGGATGAGCGGCTGCTCGCGTCCGTTGCGAAGGAGCATGCGGCGCCGCGGGGAGACGATGAACTCGCTGAAACGATACCGGGGCACTGGGGTCAGGACTACTCCTCTCGTGGCTTCCGTCTCGAGGCTCAAGTTAAGTACTCTACGAGTTTCGCAAAGCGTTCCGCATGCACCAGCTGGCTCGATTTCGCCGGGCACTCATTGTGCCTGTTCTGTGTTCTGTTTGGTCTGCCGGGTGCGCGAAGGATCCCCCGATCAAACCAGTGATTACTTTCGATCAGGTGCCGCCGGCCGCCTCGGGGGGCTCCGAACGCACCGCCGAGATCCGGGGGCGGGTGGCGGGCGCGAGGGCGGGACAGCGGATCGTGCTGTTCGCGAAAGCGGGCGTCTGGTGGGTTCAGCCGTTGACCGCGGAGCCGTTCACCAGAATCGAAGCGGATTCGACCTGGAAAAGCAGGATCCACCTTGGAATGGAGTACGCGGCGCTCCTGGTCGATGGCGACTACCATCCCCCCGACACCGTCGAAATCCTGCCGGAACCAGGAAAAGGCGTCATCGCCGTTGCCGTCGCACGCGGGACAGGTGACTTCACTCCGCTTTCCCCCAGGCGGACTACGTTCAGCGGTTATGACTGGGACGTGCGCTTTACACCGAGCGATCGCGGCGGTGCCAATGAGTACGATCCCGCGAATGCCTGGGTCGACGCGCAGGGGCTCATGCACCTGGCGCTGGTTCAACGCGATGGTCGATGGACCAGCGCCGAAGTGATCCTGACGCGCGCCCTGGGCTACGGCACCTATACCTTCACCGTCCGCGATACCTCGAACATCGATCCCGCGGCGGCCTTCGGCATGTTCACCTGGGATGAGGAGAACGTGCAGCAGAATCATCGTGAGCTGGATATCGAGATCAGCCACTGGGGCGACCGCAACATTCCAAACGCACAGTTCGTGGTGCAGCCGTACTACGTCCCGGCGAACGTCGCGCGCTTTTCGATACCATCCGCAACGGTCACTCACACGTTGCGCTGGGAGCCGGGCCGCGCGTTGTTCAAGACGTTTCGCGGCGCGAGCGCCGAGGGGGCGATCGTTGCGCAGCACGAGTTCACGTCCGGCGTCCCGACGCCAGGCAATGAACGGGTTCGCATGAACCTGTATTACTTCCGGTACTCGCCGTCGGCGCCCCGGGGCGCGGTCGAGGTCGTCATTGAGCGGTTCCAGTACATTCCGTAGCGCGTCGAGTGGCGGGCGCGCGGCGGCGCGCAAAAAAAGCTGGAGGCGCTGGATGAGGGTGCCGGCAATCGCCCTCGTCGCGCTCTCCTCCGTTCGCGCACTGGAGAGTCGCGACACCACCCGGGCGCTGCCGCAATATGTCCGCGACCGCTGGGAAAACGATCGGGGGTTTCCGGGTGGCCGCGTGTACGCGATCACGCAGACCGCCGACGGCTATCTGTGGATCGGCGCGGAAAGAGGACTGGTCCGGTTCGACGGCCTGACCTTTCAGCTGTTCGAGCCGGACAGAGCCGCCAAGAAGATCGGTCCCGCCGTGCTTGGTGCGGTCGGGGCGCCGGACGGCAGCCTGTGGGCCCGCTTGCGCGGCCCGGCGCTGGTCCGCTACCGCAACGGCGGATTCGAGGACATCCTTCCGCGGGTCGGCGCCCCCGAATCGGTGGTCTCGGCGATGACGCCTGGACGCGGTGGCAGCGTGCTGCTGGCAACGGTCGGTCGTGGCGCCGTCATCTACCGCAAGGACAGCTTCGAGGAGATCGCCCTGACGGCGCGCCTGCCGAGTCCCTCGTTCGTTGTCTCACTGGCGGAATCGAGCGCTGGCGAGTTCTGGCTCGGAACTCGTGACGCGGGCCTTCTCCGCGTGTCCGGCAGTCAGATCACCCGCGTCACCGAGGGCCTCCCGGATCTGAAAGTCAACTGCCTCCTGCCGGGTGAGAACGGGGAGCTCTGGATCGGAACCGACAAGGGGGTCGTGCGCTGGACGGGTTCCGGGCTGACCAGGACGGGCATCCCCGATGCCCTTCACGCCGTGTCTGCCGTGGCGATGATGCGCGACAGCGCCTCGAACATCTGGATCTCGGCGGCATCGAAGGGGCTGCTCAGGGTCGACCGTCGAGGCACGGTTGCGGCTGCCGACGTGGCACAGGCCTCGATCACGTTCGAGGATCGCGAGGGCAATCTCTGGATCGGCACGGACCGCGGCATCGAGCGCTGGCGCGATCCCGTCTTCACCACCTACTCGACCCGCGATGGCTTGCCGTCAGAGACGATCGGACCGGTATTCGTCAGTGAATCTGGAGAGACATGGTTCGCGCCGATCTCCGGCGGACTGTATCGCCTCCGCGACGGCGTTGTCACGCCCGTCACCGAGGCCGGTATCGCCACCGACGTCATCTACTCGATTGCAGGGGGCAACAGGGACGTCTGGGTCGGTCGCCAGGGAGGAGGGCTGACCCGCATCCGTGCGGAAGGCAGCGGGTTGACGGCGACACGCTTCACTCGCGCCGATGGACTTGCCCAGGACAGTGTCTATGTGGTCCACCAGGCACGCGACGGCTCGGTCTGGGCCGGCACGCTGAATGGCGGTGCGAGCCGGTTGAAGGACGGGTCCTTCTCGAGCCATGACACCAGGCAGGGGCTCGCTTCGAACACGGTGTCGTCGATTGCCGACACGGCCGACGGAACGGTGTGGTTCGGCACGCCGACCGGCCTTTCGGCCTTGTCGGGGACTGCAATGCACACGCTCACCGTCCGCGATGGGCTGCCCTCGAACGACGTGAGCACGCTGTTCGAAGACACCGAGGGCAACCTGTGGGTCGGTACAGCGGCGGGACTTGCGCTGATCAGGTCAGGACAGGTGCACCCGCTGCTCCTCAACGAGCTGCCGATCCTGAGTGGATCGATTCTCGGCATCGCAGAGGACCGCCGCGGCACGCTGTGGATTGCGACAGCGGATCACATCGTGCGGATCGGGCGCGCGCGGCTCGTCAATGGCCTGGCGACGAGCGCGGACCTCCGCGAGTATTTCGCCGCTGACGGGCTTCTCGGGCTCGAGGGCGTGAAGCGACATCGCAGTGTCGTCGCCGATGCAGCCGGTCGGATCTGGTTCGCCCTGAATCGCGGACTCTCCGTCGCCGATCCGTCACGCGCGGACGCGCGGCAGGAGCCGGCACTGACGCACGTCGAAGCGGTGGCGGCAGACGGCGCCCCGGTTGATCTCGGGCGTGCCGTCAACATTCCGTCGAGCCGTCGCAGAGTCACGTTCGCATATGCGGGCCTGAGCCTCTCGACGCCCGAGCGCGTCAGGTTCCGGTATCGGCTGGATGGCTTCGACAGCGACTGGAGCCAACCCGTCGCAACCCGCGAGGCGGTCTACACCAACCTGCGGCCCGGGCCCTACAGGTTCCGCGTGGTCGCGTCGAACGGCAACGGATTGTGGAATGGTTCGGAAGCGGCACTCGCGTTCGAGATCCGGCCGGCCTTCTGGCAGACGGCATGGTTTCAGGGTGCCGTCCTGGCCTTCGTCGGGCTTGCCGGTTGGGGCGCGTATCGGTTGCGCGTTCGCCAGGTGGCAAAACAGCTCAACATCCGATTCGAAGAGCGGCTCGCCGAGCGCACGCACATCGCGCAGGAACTGCACGACACGCTGCTGCAGGGTTTCATGAGCGCATCCATGCAGCTGCACGTAGCGGTCGATCGCCTGCCAGCGGATTCTCCATCCAGGGCACCGCTCACGCGCGTGCTGGATCTGATGCGCAGGGTCACGGAGGAAGGCCGCAACGCCGTGCGGGGCCTGCGGGCGACGCATGACACGGACGCGCTGGAGACGGCATTCTCGCGAATCCAGCAGGAGTTCACCGACAGCCGCGCCACCTTTCGCGTGGTCGTCGAAGGTTCGCCGGCGGTTCTCGGCCCGGTGGTTCGCGACGAGGTCTACCGGATCGGCCGGGAGGCCGTGATCAATGCGTTCCGGCACGCGGCCGCGACGCGCATCGAGATCGAGCTCGAATACACCCCCAGGGAGCTGCGGATGTTCGTCCGGGACGACGGCAAGGGCGTCGATGAGCAGGTGCTCGTAGGTGGAAGCGAGGGACATTGGGGTCTGACCGGCATGCGCGAGCGCGCCGAACGCATCGGCGCGACGCTGAAGATTCGCAGCCGTGCGGGGGCGGGGACCGAGGTCGAGCTCAGGGTGCCGGCGCGTGTTGCCTTCGATCGCCCGGCGCCCGGCCGGCCCCGCTCGTGGACGTCCAGGCTCTTTCCATGGGCCCGTGGCATCGACGAGGATAGAGTGGAGAAGCCATCATGAGCTCCAGCCGCAAGATCAAGGTCCTCAGCGTCGACGATCATCCGCTCCTCCGCGAGGGCCTCGCCGCCATCGTCAACAGCCAGGACGACCTGGAGATGGTGGCGCAGGCCGCGAGCGGCCGTGAAGCGATTCAGCTGTTCCGGCAGCATCGTCCCGATGTCACGCTCATGGATTTGCGGATGCCCGACGGCAGCGGAATCGACGTCGTGAGCGCGATCGTCGCGGAGTTCCCCGACGCGCGGATCGTCATGCTCACGACCTTCGAAGGCGACGTCGAAATCCAGCGATCGCTCGCGGCCGGAGCCCGCGGCTATCTCCTCAAAACCACTCCGCCCGTGGAGCTGGTCGAGGTGATCCGGCAGGTCCACGCAGGCAAGAAAAGGATTCCCCAGGAGGTCGCGGCGCAGCTCGCCGAACACATCGCCGACGAGCGGCTGACGAGCCGCGAGATCGACGTGCTCCAGCACGTTGCCAGCGGCAACCGCAATCGCGACATCGCCGAACAACTGTTCATCTCCGAGGAGACGGTCAAGGTCCACGTCAAACACATCATGGAGAAACTCGGTGCCCGTGATCGCACCTCTGCGGTCGCGATTGCGGTCCGCCGGGGGATCATCCAGCTCTGAGTCCGACATTAGTACGTCATTCGTGTAACACGATCGTGGTACGAGCACATTCCGGACTCTAGGGATTCGCGGCCGGGTTTTGGCCGCTACCCTGTTCCTGTGCAGCGGTTCTTCTCGACGTTTCCGGGCAGCTTGCCTGGCGCGGGCCTGCTGCTGTTGCGAGTGGTTGCCGGCGGCGCGGCCGGTTGCCAGGGAGCCGTGTATCTGGCCGCGGCTCCGTCGGTTGCTGGATGGATCGTCGGATCGATGACCGCCATCAGCGGCGTTTCCCTCGTTGCCGGATTCCTCACGCCTGGCGCCGGTGTGGTGGCGGGTCTGGGCACAATCGCCATCGCGTCCCGCATCGACCCTGCGGCTGCGACCTCTTCGGTCATCGACCTCATCCCCGCACTGTTCGTCCTGGCCGATGCGCTCGCGCTCGTCCTGCTCGGCCCGGGCGCGCTGTCCATGGACGCCCACCTGTTCGGCCGCCGCGAAATCATCATTCCGCCCGACCGTGCCTGATTACATCCATCCGGTGACAGCCAGCATTCCGATCGCGCATCACGGCGTAGCAGACCCGGGGCTCGGGGCGGGGGGCTCGGCGGGGCTTGGGGCTGGGGAATCGGCGGGGCTCGGACCTGCCGCCTCCGGCCCTTCGGATCTCTCCTGATCCTCCCGAGGCAGGCGGCGGCGGTTTCGTATCCGCTCACTCCGGCGGAAGCGTGTGAAGAACTGGATCGCCGCCACCAGTGCTGCGATGCCGGAGGCCACGAAGGAGATGCGCCCGAGCCGATCCGAGGTCACGAGATCGTTCCGGTGATAGTAGATGTCCGCCGCCGGGTGCAGCGGCAGGCCGGCGACTTTTCGGCCCCAGTCTTCCGCCAGATCGGACTGGAGATCCCGCGCGAAGCGCGGGTCGTAGATCGCTTCGAGGATGTCTCTCACGACGCGCCCGGGCAGATCTCGCCGCGCGACCAGCAGCAGCGTCACGGTCAGGGTCGGCACCGGTTCGGCGGGGATGCGCCGGTCCGGGCCATAAAGCCCAGGCGGAATGACGCTGGCTTTCGCGCCAGGGATCGCCCGCGCCAGCGCCTCGTGATCGCGGATGGGCACCAGGCGGTAGCGTCCCTGCGCGAAGATTCGTTCGATCAGATCGCCATAAAGAAACTGTGTCCGCGTCGCGGCGACCATGTTGCCGGCCTCGAAGTCCGCGACATTGCTTCCGAGCGTTGGTCTCACCACCGAGACACGCGCTGCCGTTGCCCCAGGCGCGGGAGTGGTCAGGCCGTAGTACTCGAGCACGCGCTCGCCGAGCGTGGCCGGTTGGTCCGCACCTCGAACCCCCGGATTGACGGGGCCCGCCAGGTCGCGGAACTCCTTGACCGGACTGTCGTTCGGGACGATCACGAAGAAGTATTGGGTCTCGAGCGCGGCCAGCCCGTAGACGCCATCCGCCTTTGCCGCCTCATCGTCGGCGCTGTTGATCGTGGCAAGATCGAACTGCTGGTTCGGATCGAGCAGCGCACCCGTGTTGCCGGGCGAGGCCGTCGACACCAGCTCCAGCTCGTAGCCGGACTTGCTGAGGAGATAGCGATTCAGGATCGTGCCGACCCGGTAGCTCGAGCCTGTCTTCGAACCGAGCGCGATGCGGAACTTCCGCCCGCGATTGCCGGAGAGCACTTCGGCGCTGCGATCTTTCAGGTCGTACGCGAGCTCGGGTGCAAGGAACTGCAGCAGCCCCGCCACGACGATCACGCTCGCGACCGCGACAGCTACGGCAACCCAGACGGCCCGCCACCCGCGCATGCGCGCAGATACTAACAGGCGCGGGTGGCTTCCGCCTTCCGCCTTCGCCAAGGCTACGGCGGACCACCGTAGCTTTAGCGCAGGTGGTCAGGCGGAAGGATGCGGCTGTCGCCGCGACTCCGTCGCGCGTAAGATCCTGCGAACCCGAGGATTACTGGATTTTCCTTGGTCTCCCCGCTTTTTTTCGGGACCAATGTCGAAATCCAGCCCCGGCCTTCGACATGATAGCGAAAGGATGGCAGCCTTCGAGCGGCGGCCGTTGAACACTCATGAGCCTGATGACCGACCTCAAGTTTGCGCTGCGCTCTCTCATCCGGGCGAAGTGGCTCGCCCTGACCGTCGCCGTGACGCTGGCCCTGGGCATCGGCGCTAACGCCGCCATCTTCAGCGTGGTGCGGGGCGTCCTGCTGCGTCCGCTCGTCAATCGCGATCAGGACCGCCTGATCTACATCCATCAGAGCGCGAAGGGGATTGGTCTCGAGAACACGCACTTCTCGGTTCCGGAGCTGAAGGATCTCCAGGCCCGCGTAAAGAGCGTGAGCGCGTTCGGCGATTTTTCAACCATCGAGTTCACCATGCTGGGCCTCGGCGAGCCGCGGACCGTCCGGGCCGGCGTGGTGGGCGGTTCGTACTTCGAGGTGATGGGCCTCCAGCCGGTGCTGGGACGCCTGCTCGGTCCGGGCGACGACGGGCCCAAGGCGGACGGCGCGGCGGTGCTTACCTACCGCTTCTGGACGACGGCGCTGAAGAGCGATCCGTCGGTCCTCGGCAGGATCATCCGCCTGAGCGATCGGCCCGCGACGGTCGTGGGTGTTCTCGAACCTTCCGTGCCGTACCCGCAGGAAACCGAAATCATCGCCAACGTCGTGACCAGCCCGCACCATCTCGACGCCACGATGGTGGATGGGCGGGTGCACCGGATGACGGAACTCTTCGGCCGGCTCGCACCCGGAGTCGAGCTCGAGACTGCGCGCGCCGAGCTGCGGGCGGTCCACGGCGCGGTCCTCAAGGAACATCCGGAGGCCTATCAGACGCAGGCGGACTATCGCATCGACGCCGTCAAGCTGCGCGATCAAATCATCTCGCCGGCCCGGACGATTCTGCTCGTCCTGCTCGCGGCCTCGGTGCTTGTCTTCGTCGTCGCCTGTTCCAACGTGGCCAACCTGATCCTCGCGAGATCGGTGAGGCGTGAAGGAGAGCTCGCGATCCGGGCCGCGCTCGGCGCAAGCACCGTGGCGCTGCGGCGAACGCTGCTGGCCGAGAGCCTCCTCTTGTGCGGAGCGGGCGCGGTGCTGGCGATCCTGATCGCCAGGCCGATGGTGTCGGTGCTTGCGAGCTACGCCGCCCGTTACTCGGTGCGAGCCAACGACGTCACCGTCGATGCGACGCTGCTCTGGGTGGGGGTCGCGCTCGCGGTTGCCGCCGCGGTGCTCCTGGCGTTCGTTCCCCGCTTGCCGTCAGCCGATTCCGCCAAGGGTCTCGGGTTGTCGAACGGCAGCGTTCGGATCGCGACCGGCACCAACCGCCGGCTGCAGGTCTTCGCCGTGACGCAGATCGCCGCCTCGTTCCTGCTCCTTGCCGGCGCGGGGATGCTCGTGACGACCCTGTTTGCGCTGCAGCGGCAGCAGAGCGGCTTCCGGGGCAACGTGCTGGCCGTGAACGTGCCGGTGGTCTCGTACACGCGGAAGCCCGAGGTCGTGACCGCCTTCTACCGTGAGGCGATCCGCCAGATCTCGCAGTTGCCGGGCGTCGAGCAGGTCGCACTCGGCACCGTCGTCCCGTGGCGCGATCCCGGCTTCTTCGCCGCGCAGTTCATGGTCGAGGGCTACCGCAAGGCCAACGGCGAAGAGGACCCGCGCGCGCAGTTCCGGACCGTCTCGCCGGGATTCTTTTCCGCGCTGGGTGTCAGGATGATCGCCGGCCGCGACTTCAGCGATGCCGATCGGCGCGATGGCGAGCGCGTCGTGATTGTGAGCCAGAGCCTGGCCGCACGCATGTTCCCGAACCTGGATGCGGTGAACCGGAAGCTGATGTGGACCGATCCCGTCACCAAGTTCATCGGTGTGAGCAACGATCCGCGCCGCATCGTCGGCATCGTCCCCGACATCGATGACGAGAACGTCGTGCCGGTCCCGACGATGACGGTGTATCACCCGATGGAGCAGGAGATGAACGGCGGACGGCTGTTCGTGCACGCGAAGATGGATCCCTACACGCTGGTGCCGTCCATCACGAGGGTGATCCGGGATCTTGCGTCGGATCAGCCGGTCGAGCGGCCGGCGACGCTCGACGACATCCGCGCGGAGGTGCTGTCGCCCACCCGCATCAACGCGCTCGTGTTCAGCGGGTTCGCCGGTGTCGCCCTGGCTATCGCCGTCGTCGGCGTCGCGGGCGTGCTGGCGTTCTCGGTCAGCTCGCGAACCCGCGAATTCGGTGTGCGGCTCGCGATTGGATCCACGCCGTCCGCCCTGTTGGTCCGCGTTCTGAAGGAAGGCGCGATCATCGGCGTCAGCGGCATCGTCACCGGCGTGATCGGCGGGGTCGTGCTGGCCCGAGTCGTCAGCCGGTTCGTGACCGAGGTCGAGATGCCCGGCGCGTTGCCGATCGCGGCCGCGGCCGCAGTCCTGATCGCCGCCGCGGTCTGCGCCTCCTTGATGCCGGCAGCACGAGCATCACGCGTCGATGTGATCAGCGCCTTGCGGGGGGATTGAATCACCTCAGAGCCTGCCTCGCCGAAGCGCGCAGCGCGAAGGCGGGAACCTCACTGTCTGCGCAGTGCGGCCATCGGATCCAGCCGGGCTGCGCGCTGCGCGGGAATGAGGCAGGCCACGGTCGTCACTGTCAGCAGGAGAACCGGCACGGCCGCGTAGATGAGGGGATCGAGCGCGCTCGTCTGATAGAGGAAAAACGACATCGCCCGGCTCAAGGCCAGCGAGGCCAGCAGGCCCAGCATCAGACCCGCGATGGCGGGTGTGAGCCCGGCGCCGAGGACCATCCGCAGCACGGTGGGTGCGTTCGCGCCCAGCGCCATCCGGATGCCGATCTCTTTCGTTCGCGCCGACACCGACTGGTGGATCACGCCATAGACACCGATCACTGCCAGAATCAGCGCCACCGCGGCGAGCGCCGCGATCAGTACCGTCTGTAGACGACGCAACGCGACGGTCCGGCCGAGCCGCTGTTCAGCGGTGACGATGCCGTACGGGGGAACACCGGGGTCGAGCACGCGCAGTGCCGTGCGGATCGGCTCGCGCAGCGCCGCGGGATCGCCGATGGCTCTGACGGCGATGTCCATCTGCGAGACGATGCCCGGCTGGAACATGCAGGGGATCGCCGGCTCGTCCAACCGCTGGCGCCGCATGTCGGCGACCACGCCCACCACGGTCTTCCACGGCGTGTCCGGTCCGGGATCGAGCCCGTGCTTGAAACGCTTGCCAACCGGATCCTCGCCGGGCCAGAACCGCTGCGCCATCTCCTCGTTGATGACCACAACCTGCGGCGCACCCTGGGCGAGATCGCTCTCCTGCAGCAGGCGGCCGCGCACCAGCGGGATGCGCATGGCTTCGAAGTACCCCGGCACGACTTGATCCTCGGTCAGCGGCGGCGCAGGATCATCAGGACGTCTCGGCGGCTGCCCTTCGAGCGCGATGCGGTAGTCCGGCTGCCGGTGGATGAAGAAATCCGATACAGCCCCCACTGCCGCGACTCCGGGCAATGCCCGGAGGCGCTCGATCGCGTTGGTGAAGAAGGCGGCCCGCTTGCCCGGCGTGTCGTACGAACGAGGCAGATCGACCTGCAGCAGCAGGACTCTCTGCGAATCGAAACCGCGGTCGATGGACTGCACGCGAATGAAGCTGCGAATCAGCAGGCCCGCGCCGGCGAGCAGCAGCACGGCCAGCGCGATCTCGCCAACCACCAGCAGCTGGTGAATCCGCCGGCTGCTGCGGCCGCCCGCCGATCGCGATCCTCCCTCGGCCAGCACTTCGACCGGCCGCGCTGACGACAGGTGCAAGGCAGGCAGCAGGCCGGCCAGCATTCCGCTCACGATTGTTGCCACGAGCAGAAACCCGAGGACTCCTGCGTCGAGCTGAATCGTATCGGCCCGGGGCAGCGCTCCGGCGGCTGCGGTGCGGAGCACGGCCATCCCCGACCACGCGAACAGCAACCCCACGGTACCAGCCAGCAGCGCGAGGACCAGATGTTCCGTCAGCGCCTGGCGCACCAGCCGCATTCGACCCGCGCCGAGCGACGTGCGAAGCGAGAACTCGTGACGGCGCGCGGCGGCGCGCGCGAGAACCAGGCTGGCGACATTCGCACAGGCGATCAGCAGGACGAGGCCGACCGATGCGGACAGCAGCCAGAGTGCGCGGTTGGTCGTGGTCCCGACGACTTTCTCGAGCAGGGAATCGGTGTAGACACCCAGGGCGGCGTTGGTCGCCGGATATTGTTCCCGAAGGCGCCCCGAGATCATGTCCATCTCGGCCCGGGCGGATCGCAAGGTCGCGGAGGCTCGCATCCGCCCGATCACGACCAGCCCGTCGGAATCGCGGGTGCGTTCATCCAGCTCGGATGCGCCAAAAAACAGCGGCTGCCAGAGCTCGATGTCGCTGTTTGGCAGCTGGAACTCTGGCGGCATCACCCCCACGACTTCAGCCGATTGGTCGTTCACCAGAATCGTTCGGCCGAGAATGGCCCGATCCGCAGCGTATCGCCGTTGCCACAGGCTGTGACTGATCATGACGACGCGAGGTCGTTCGACGAAATCGGCCGCTTCGAACCATCGTCCAATCAGCGGCGGCGTGGCGAGGAGTTGAAAGAACCCGTCGCCGACGAGCCCGACGTAAATGCGCTCCGGTTCGGACCCACCCGCCAGCGTGCCGCGTGTGAACTCCGGCCGCACGTAGGCGGCCATGTTCTCGAATTCCCGGCTCTGCGCCTTCCAGTCGCGGAAGTTCAGGAAAGAGGATCCGTCCGGCAGGTTCTGCTGGATGTTCCGCGTCCACAGGACGGCGAGCCGATCCGGATCCTGGTACGGCAGGTCGCGCAGGACGACCGCCTCGAGCACGCTGAAGATCGCGGCGTTCGCTCCTACGCCGAGCGCCAGCGTCAGTACGGCAACCAGCGTGAATCCCGGGGTCTTGAGCAGGGAGCGCAGACCGTACCGCAGGTCCTGGGTGAAGCTGTTCATCTCCGCGCCTCGTGTCAATACGAGCAATTTGACGAACGAGGACCGTCGAGGGTTGGGAATGCTGGCCGCGCAGCTAGCTGCGCGATCGCCGGGAGGCGATCCGATGTAGGGCCGGGTCCTCCGACCCGGCCACTACGGAGGGAATACCTACTTCGCTGCCTTCATCTGCTTTGCGGTGATAGTGTCGCCTTTCAGGGTCCCCGTGAGCTCGACCTGCTGACCCGCGTGCGAAGCGATCTGCTTCGAGGTCTGGTTGGCCAGCTGATAGACCTTGCCCTCGGACACAAAGACGTACTTCGCGCCCTTCTTCACGCACACACCCGTGCAGTCGGCGTCGGTCATCTTCTTGCCGTCATGCTCGCCGGCCGGGTGCTTGGCATTGCAGTTACTGTCGCTGATGGCGCCCTTCCAGGTCTGTTCAGCCTGGGCCTGGATTACCAGGGGAACCGCCGCCAGTGCGCCGATGACCACCAGTGCGCCGAACGCTCTCCGCATAAACAACCTCCTTCTGCCGGTTGAGGAAAAGACAAAAGCCTGCGGAGTATATCTCCACTTGGCGATGCGCTCATCCCGCAATTCGACCCCGATACCTTGACCTTCGACACGTAAGGATCGTATACCTCGAAGTGCGAGGCATTCTCCGCCTTCGCCCCTTTCGGGGCTTCGGCGGGACAGGTCCGCCTTCGTAGCTTCGGTGGCTCCGGCGAGACAGGCATATGACGACACCCAAATCCGATCTTCCGCAAGGCACCCTCGATCTCCTGATTCTGAAAATTGTCGGGCTGGGACCGCTGCACGGCTATGCGATCGCCCAGCGGCTCCAGCAGATTTCCCGCGACGTGGTCCAGGTCCCGCAGGGGTCGCTCTACCCGGCGCTGCACCGGCTGGAGAACCGGAGCCTGCTCGTTGCCGAGTGGAAGCTCTCCGATACCGGCCGCGATGCGAAGTTCTACCGGCTCACCCGCAAGGGCCGGGCGTTCATGCAGGAGGAAACCAACAGCTGGCATCGGCTGACCGCGGCCGTCGGATTGATCCTGGATGCGGCAGAAGGCGAGCCGTCATGACCTGGCTTGGACGGCTTCTCCGACGGGATCGCGTCGAGCGGCAACTCGACGCCGAGCTGCGCGATCACCTCGAACGGCTGACGAACGACTATCGGCGGTCGGGTCTCAGCGAGCGGGAGGCGCGCCGGAGAGCCCGGCTGGAGTTCGGCGGACTCGAGCAGGTCAAGGAGGAGTGCCGGGACGTCCGCGGCACCCGCTGGCTCGACGAAATCGTCCAGGACCTGCGCTATGGATTCCGGCTGCTCCGGCAGAGCCCCGCCTTCACGTTCGTGGCGGTGGCGTCGCTCGCGCTCGGGATTGGCGCCAACAGCGCAATCTTCGCGCTCGTCGACGGCGTCCTCCTGAAGTCGCTGCCAGTGCGGGAGCCGCAACGTCTGATTCTTCTCGACGACGGGTCGTGGACCAACCCGATCTGGGAGCAGGTTCGCGCGCGGCAGCTCGAGATCTCCGACGGCGCGGCGGCGTGGAACGACGTGCGCTTCGACCTGGCGCGCGCCGGCGCCACCGAGTTCGTGGAAGGCCTGTGGACGAGCGGGAGTTTCTTCGACGTCCTTGGGGTGCCGGCCGTGCTCGGCCGCACGTTCACGGTCGCTGACGACAACCGCGGCGGCGGGCCGGATGGGCCGGTCGCGGTGATCAGTTACGCCTTCTGGCAGCGGCGGTTCGGCGGGGAGGCCAGCGTCATCGGACAAACCCTCACACTCGATCGGACGCCGTTCACGATCGTCGGGGTCACGCCGCCGTCGTTTCTCGGACCCAGCCAGGGGCGTTCGTTCGACGTGGCGGTGCCGCTCGGCACGCAGGCGATCGTGCGCGGGCCGGGCCACTGGCTCGACGACCGTTCGACCTGGGTGCTGGAAATCATGGCGAGGCTGAAGCCTGGCCAGACCGTGGAACTGGCGACGTCGGCCTTGCGCTCGGTTCAGCCGCAGATCCGGGAAGCCACGCTCCCCGATGGATGGCCGCAGCCGATGCTTGACCAGTACCTGAAGGAGGGCCTGACCTTTGTTGGGGCAGCCGCGGGACCTTCCGGGTTTCGGACCCGCTACCAGCAGCCGCTCTGGATCATCATGGCGGTGGTCGCGATCGTCCTGCTGATTGCCTGCGCCAACATCGCCAACCTGATGCTGGCCCGTGCCGCGACCCGCCGCCACGAACTGACGCTGAGACTGGCGCTCGGCGCGTCGCGCTTCCGGATCGCGCGGCAGCTGCTGGTGGAAAGCCTGCTGCTCGCGTCTCTCGGAGGGGTACTCGGGCTTCTGTTCGCGCGGTGGGGAAGCTGGATCATCGTCAGGCAGCTGTCGACACCCCGCAGCACCGTCGTGCTCGACCTGACGCTCGACTGGCGGGTGGTCGGCTTCACGGCGCTCGTCGCCGTCGTGACCGCTCTCCTCTTCGGCGTTGCGCCCGCCCTGCGCATGCGCCGCGTCGATCCCAATGACGCACTCAAGGAACAGGGACGCACGTTTGTTGGCGAGGGCCGTCATTCCATTGGCACGTGGCTCCTCGGTGCACAGGTCGCGCTCACGCTCGTGCTCGTTGTCGGCGCGGGTCTGTTCGTGAGGACGTTCGGAAAGCTGGCGACGCTCGACATCGGCCTCGACAAGGATGCTGTCCTGGTCGTAGATGTGGACCTGTCCCAGACCTCGGTGGACCCCGAAGCGAGGCATGCCCTGTACGAACGCGTCCGGGCCGCGGCTGCGGCCGTTCCTGGCGTGGCCGGAGCCGGCCTGTCGCTGATTACGCCGGTCAGCGGAGCCGGGTGGAATGGACCGGTCGAGCTGAAGGATCGCCCCGAGGTTCCCACGCGCGAACGCATGACGTTCCTGAACAGCGCGACGCCCGGGTGGTTCGCCACCTACGGCTCACGGCTGCGCGCGGGCCGTGATTTCGACGCGCGGGATGTGGACGGTGCGCCCGCGGTCGCGGTCGCGAACCAGACCTTCATTCGGCGGTACGTCAAGGGCGATCCGCTCGGCCAGATCGTCCGATTCGAACGCGGTCCTGAAGGCGTGCAACCCGTTCAGATCGTCGGTGTCGTTCAGGATGCCGCGTATCGCTCGGTCAGGGATCCGATCCCGCCGGTTCTTTACCTGCCGTTACTTCAGGCGCACACGAAAGGTCCCGGGCGCCTGAACCTGAGCGTACGCGCCGCATCAGGATCGCCGGTGCTGCTGACCAGGAGTGTGGCCGCGGCGATCAGCCAGGTGGATCCCGACCTCTCGCTGACCTTCCGTCCGCTGGCGGCGTTCGTCGACGGGGCGCTCGTCCGCGAGCGCCTGCTGGCGATGCTTTCCGGCTTCTTCGGCGGGCTCGCGCTGCTGCTGGCAGGCATCGGCCTTTACGGCATGACGTCGTACTCGGTGAATCGGCGGCGGGCCGAGATCGGAATCCGGATGGCGCTCGGCGCGCACTCGTCCAGCGTCGTCGCGCTGATGTTCCGCCGGATTGCCTGGCCAGTAGGCCTTGGGCTCGTGATCGGTGCAGCTCTCAGTTATTGGGCGTCCCGGTATGTAACGACGCTGCTCTACAACCTGGACGCGCGAGATCCGGCGACGTTTTTCGGCGCCGCGGTGTTCCTCTGCGCGGTCAGTGCCGTCGCCGCCTGGCTCCCCGCCCGGCGCGCCGCGCGCATCGACCCTGCGCGAGTGCTGCGGGAGGCGTAATACCTACGATCCGCGGCTCGCGGTCCGCGGCCCGCGGTCCGCGGACCGCGAATCCGGATCTGGATCTTTTTTACTCAATTCGCATCGCCTCGAGCGGGCTGACGGACGCCGCCTTGCGCGCCGGCAGATAGGCAGCGAGCAGACCTACGGCAAACAGCAGTCCGGCCATGCCCGCGAACGTCGGAGCGTCGAGCGGCTTGGTTTCGTACAGCAGGCCGCCGAGGAACCGCGTCAGAGCGGCGGCGCCGAGTGCGCCGATAATCAGTCCGGTTGCGGTGATGACCGCGGCGTTGGCGAGGATCCCCCGCTTCACGACTGCGGGCCGGGCGCCAAGCGCGAGGCGTACACCGATTTCGCGCGTGCGCAGCGTCACCGCGTACGACAGGACGCCGTAGAGCCCGATCGCGCCAAGCGCCAGCGCAATGCCGGCGGCGATCGCGAGCGTCAGCATCGTGAACGAGAACTGCGTCACCGAGCGCTCCACTACGTCGTCCATTGTCCGGATGGCAGCGATCGGCAAGTCGGGGTTCAATCCCCACACTGCCTGCCTCACCGCGTCGGCCTGTGCGTGCACGCGCGGACCCCTGACCACGTAGGTCAACGCGCGGGGCCCGCGATCGCCGGCCGGATTGATCGGGAAATAGATCAAGGCTTGCGGCCGCTCACGCAGGCCCGCCTGCCGGACATCCGCCACGATGCCCTTGACCGTGTACCACGAACGCGGGGCGGACCCGCTCCCGGACGCTCGAAGTCTCTTTCCGATCGCGTCCTGCCCGGGCCAGAACTGGGCGGCCGCCGTCTTGTTGACGACGATCGTGGTCACGCCCTCGCGCAGATCGCCTGAGTCGAAATCCGATCCGCGGAGCAGCGAAATCTGCAGTGCCTTGAAGTAGCCCGGGGTGACGGTCGAATACTGAATGAGCGGCGGCAGCTTTCCCGCCTGGACAGGATGTCCTTCGATCTCGAATGCGGTGCCCGACGGACCCTGCGCAACCGGCAGCTCGGTCGTCGCGCCGGCCGCTTCGACCGCGGGCAATGCGGCCAGCCGGTCGACGAGCTGCTGCGTGAAGCGCACGACTTCCGGCGACTTCGGATAGGTGGTCGAGGGAAGCGCAAGCCGGAACGTGAGCACGTCGCGGGCCACGAACCCCGGCTCGGCCGACATCAGGCGCCCGAAGCTCCGCGCGAGCAGCCCCGATCCCACGAGGAGGATCAGGGCCATCGCCGTCTGCGCGACGACCAGGAGGTTGCGACCGCGGTGGCGGCCGGGATGATCGGTTGCACTCCGTCCGCCGTGGCGCAGGCAGCCCAGCACGTCGGGTCGCGTGTACCGGATCGCAGGACCAAGACCGAAGATCAGCGCCGAGACCGCTGCGGCCGCGGTCGCCACGAGGAGCACCCACCCATCGATGCGGACCTGATCGAGCCGCGGCACGGTGTCGGGCGCGAGCCGAAGCAGGGCGGGCAGCGTGGCTGCGGACACGAGCACGCCGACGATGCTGCCGATCGCGGAGAGCACGAGCGCTTCCGCCACCAGTGTTCGAACCAGTGCGCGGCGGTTGCCGCCGAGCGCAATCCTCACCGCGATTTCCCGCTGGCGCGCTTCGGCCCGTACCAGGCACAGGTTGGCCACGTTGCCGCAGGCTACGAGCAGTACCATCGCGACGGTCCCGAGCAAGATCCAGAGTGGCTCGCGAACGGATCCGACGACGTCCTCCTTCATCGCGTGAACGATTGGACGGTAGCGGCCGTCGGTCAGGAAGGCGCGATAGTTCGGACTCTGGATGTACTCACGCATCGCCCGCTCGACGAGTGGCACGAGATGGGTCGCAGCCTGGTCGGGAGTGACGCCGGGCCTGAGCCGCGCAATGGCGTTCCACCCGAAGTTTCCGGTCGGGGGGTTCGCTTCGTTGAACCGGGCAGGGATCCAGATGTCCGGCGATCCATTCTGGTCGAGCCAGGACGGCGCAATCCCGATCACCTGCACTGGTTCGCCGTCGAGGCGGATCGTGCGCTCCACGAGCGCAGGGTCGGCGCCGTAGCGCCGTGTCCAGAGCCGGTGGCTGACGACGGCCACTCGAGGTGCTTCAGGCTTGTCCTCATCGGCGCGGTACGTCCGACCGCGCGACAGTCCGGCGCCCAGCGTTGCAAAGTAGCTGTGCGTCGTCACCATCCCGTCGATGACTTCGGGCGACCCCCCCTCGGTCAGGTTGAGACGCTGGTTCTGGAGGAGGGCCATGTCTTCGAAGACCTGGTTGTGCCGGCGGTAGAAGAGGAAGAGATCCGGTGAAAGCGGAAACTGGTCCAATTCGAGGCCGGGCGCCGTGCTCCACACGTTGACCAGCTGCTTCGCGTGGGGATACGGCAGTGGCTGCAGCAGCACGCCATTGACCACGCTGAATATGGCTGTCACTGCACCGATGCCCAGTGCGAGCGTCAGCGACGCAATGATCAGGAACCGGGGCTGCTTGCGCAGGCTCCGCAGGGCCTCACGAAAATCGGCCACCAAGGTCATGAAGGGAGGCTACCACGACGTTGACACCGGAGCCACAAGCCGAAGACACTCTGGCGGCTCGACAAAACATGTCGCGATTCGGCATGGCAGGGAGGACGACCTAGAGCGGGACAACCAACAGATCTAAGTCTGAAGGAGGTGCACTGTGTGTAAGCGTCCGGCACGGGTTCGTTGGCACCGGTCTCTCTTGCGCATCGGCTTCATCGTGGCCGTCGCGGCGGCACCCGCGGCGGCACAGCTTCTTTATGGCGGGCTCGTGGGAACGGTGACCGACGCGAACGGCGCGGTCGTTCCCGCGGCGAAAGTGACCATCGTCAATACCGACACCAATCTCACCCGTGAAACGACGACGGATGCGCAGGGCGCGTACTCGTTCGCGAACGTCCTCGCCGGGCCGTACGACGTCAAGGTCGCGCTCGAGGGGTTCCGCGAAGTCGTGCGATCCCGCGTGCCGGTCGCGACCGGCCAAATCAGCCGCGTCGATCTGTCGCTGCAGGTTGGCGCCCTCAGCGAAAGCGTGACGGTCCAGTCGAACGCCGAGCTGCTGCAAACTGACAAGGCGGACGTTCACACCGAGCTCAAGTCGACCGAGATCACCAACCTGCCGCTCAACCGGTTCAGGAACTACCAGGGACTGGTGGTCCTGGTGCCCGGCTCGCTGCCGCCGGCGTTCCAGAATGCGGAGACCGACACGCCGCAGCGGTCGCTGAACATGACCGTCAACGGTCAGGACGGCGCCGCCAACACCACGCTCACCGACGGCACGCGGAATGTGAACGTCGGACTGCCGCACCACAACGTCTACATTCCGCCGGCCGAGACGATCGAGTCGGTCAATTTCACGACCGGCAGCATGGACGCCGAAGAAGGGATGGCAGCCGGAGTGGCCATTACCGTCATCACCAAGTCGGGCACGAACACGTTCAAGGGCTCGGCGTTCGAGTTCTTCAATAACGAGAAGCTGAATGCGTCGCCGTTCTACTTCGGACGGGCGGCCACGCCGAAACTCCCGATCGAGCGGCAGACGTTCGGCGGGACGCTTGGCGGCCCGATCCGACGCAATCAAGTGTTTTTTTTCGGATCGTATGAGGGCTACCTCGGCCGGCAGGAGCTGTTCACCTTCTTCAACGTGCCGGGCGCGGCGATTCGCAACGGCGACTTCAGCAACGCGCTCAACGCGAACGGGACATTGCAACGGATCTACGACCCGTTCTCCGGCGACCAGGCGACCGGCACGGGCCGCGTGCAGTTCGACAACAACATCATCCCCGTCGGCCGCATGAACGCGCTCTCGAGACGGCTCCAGGATCTCTATCCCCTGCCGAACGTCGAGGGCACCGGAGCCGGCGGCTTCACGAACAACTACCGGACGACGCGTCACGCCTTCACCGATCGGCACAACTACGACGCCAAGGTCAACTGGAACCGGACGTCGTCGCATCAACTGTGGGGCAAGTACAGCCACATGAACGCCGTGGTCGACGACCTGTTCAATTTCCCGCTCGGCAGCTCCGATGACGATGGCTGCGATACGAAGGTCCATCTCATCACCGGCGGCCAGACCTGGTCGTTCGGAAAGTCGCTGCTGCTCGACAGCGCGGTCGGCGTCTCGATCATGGATCAGTTCTGCAGCTCGGCAGACTTCGGGCTGGGCATGCTGGGATTGGATTTCGGCATTCCGGGCACCAACGATCAGGGCCGGGGCGATCCGCGCTACGCGGGAATGCCGGAATTCAGGACCGGATTTCAGGCGCTCGGCAATTCACCAACGTGGACGCCCACCTATCGCGACGAGGGGACCACATCTATCAGCAGCAACGTCACGAAGGTCGTGTCCAACCACGACTTCAGATTCGGGTATCGTCTCGACTACCTGCACCTGGACAACTGGCAGCCGGAACGGGCCAACCCGCGCGGCCGGTTCGATTTCGCGCAGAACGCAACCCGGACATTCGGCACGGGGTCACAGACCGGGAACTTCTACAACCAGTACGCGGCATTCCTGCTTGGTCTCGTGGGCACCGCGCGCAAGAGCTATCAGTACGAGCTCTTCACCGGCCGCGAATGGCAGCATGCCATGTACGTGCGCGACCGCTGGTCGGTGAACCAGAAGATCACGCTGGATCTCGGCCTGCGCTGGGAGTACTACCCGATCATGACCCGTGCCGACCGGCAGATCGAGATGCTCGACCGCAACACGCTCGACGTCTTGATCGGAGGCGTCGGCGGCAATCCGAAGAACATGGGGCTGGAGGCGCCGGGGGACTCGTTCGCGCCGAGAGTCGGCGGCGTCTATCGTCTCAACGAAAACACCGTATTGCGCAGCGGCTATGGGGTCACCTTCGATGCGCGCGGCATGTCGGCTCAGGAAGCCTTCCGCGGCGACTTCAGTTACCCGCTCGTCCTGAACGCGTTGTTCCAGCCGGTGGCCGGCACGAACAACTTCGGCTGGTATGGAACCGTCAATCAGGGCATCCCTCTCCTCACGGGACCCGATCTGAGCACGGGTCGCATGCACCTGCCGAACGACTACGGGATGCAGACAGCGGTGCCGGAATCGACCGACCGCGGGCGCACGCACTCCTGGAACGTTGCCCTTGAACGGCGCGTGTTCTACAACGTGTCGGTCGACCTGGCCTATGTCGGCAACAAGCTGGTCGGCGGTCTGCCACCCGGCGAAACGCAGACGATCAACATCAACAACGTCCAGCACATCGGCGGCGGCGACACCGATCGGCCGTACTTTCCAGTATTCGGACGACAGGGCGACATCGAGATCTACTCGCCGTGGCGGCGGACGAGCTATCACGCGCTGCAGGTCGGTATCACGCGGCCGTTCACGCAGGGATTCCTGGTGAAGGGCCACTACACGTTCAGCCGATCGAAAGCCCTGCGAGCCGATTACGAGGTGCCGGTTCCGGACATCCAGGATCGCAACTGGGCGCTCGCGAACGGGGACCGGCCCCACACGCTGCAGATGGCGTTCATCTATCAGCTGCCCTGGCGCAGCGAAAACAGCGGCGGCGGCGTCGCCCGCATGCTGATTAACGATTGGCAGCTCAACGGGCTCTTCGGCGCGTTCAGCGGTTCACCGTTCACCGTCACCGCCGACGGCACCACCCTGAATACGCCCGGCAATCTGCAAACGGCCGATCTCGTCAAGCCGGTGAACAAGATTGGCGAGATTGGCTCGGCCGGGTACTACTACGATCCGACGTCCTGGCTACAGCCGGAGGGCGTGCGGTTCGGCACGACGCTCCCGAATCAGTTCCGCGGGCCGGGCGGCTGGAACCTCGACCTGTCCGTGTTCCGATCGTTCCGCCTGACAGGGGACCACCGCATCGAGTTCCGCGCGGAAGCCTCCAACGTCACCAACACGCCGAAATTCGCCAACCCGACGAACAGCGTCAACAGCGGCGATTTCATGCGCATCCTGACCTTGTATGGCTCGTACGCGGAGCGGCAGGTCCGCCTGGCTCTCCGGTATAGCTTCTAACTTCGGACGGGGGTCAGGTTTCCGACCTGACCCCCTCCTTTCGACAGGGTAAGCTACTCGCCGATGAGCGGCGAGTCATTCGGTCACGTCGAGACCTGGCCAGGTGAGCGGCCGCCCTGGCCAGGCAGGTTGTGGCGATACACGGTGGCGGTGGCGCTGCTAGCATGGAGCGCCATGTCGGCGCTGGCGCAGACCTGGCCCTTTCCCTGGCCTGAGGACCGCATCGCACGCTACACCGCGCGGCGCACCTCGTCTCCCCTCGTCATCGATGGCCGGCTCGACGAAGCCGCCTGGCGGGCCGCGGAACGTTCGCCCCGCTTTGCCGATCTCATCGGCGGCGGTCCGGGCATCCACGACACGCGCGCCGCGGTGTTGTGGGACGAGACCTATCTTTACGTCGGTTACTGGATCGAGGAGCCGTTCGTCGAAGCGACCCTGACCGAGCGCGACTCGCCAATCTACAAGAACAACGACGTCGAGCTGTTCATTGCAGGACGCGACGCGTACTACGAGTTCGAGATCAACGCGTTCGGAACAATCTACGAGGTGTTCTTCATCTGGGAGCGCGAGTTCGAGTCGAGTCGCTACGCGCGCCGGCCGGAGTTCGATCGCTCGCGCACGGGCGTGAGGCCCTTCAACGGCGTCGGCTTCAGGCAGCATCCGCGCGGCCCCCGCATCGGCTACTGGAACTGGGACCTGGCGGGCCTGGACACGGCGGTTCACGTTGACGGGACGATCAACGACAACAAGGATCGCGACCGCGGCTGGACCGCCGAACTGCGCATCCCCTGGCGTTCGCTCGAGCCGCTGGCGATGCCGGACAGCCGTGCGCTGCCGCCGCGAGACGGCGACGAGTGGCGCATGGATTTCTCGCGGTTCAACCAGTACAAAGAGGCCCCGCCGGCCAAGGATTCCGGCGGCTGGGCATGGAGCCCGCATGGCGTGTGGGACTCGCACATTCCGGAGTTGTTCACCCGAGTACGCTTTTCCACCGAGCTCGTTGGCCAGAAGTAGAGGGGGTCCCATGCGTCGGGCGGCCGCGCCACTCCTGCTGGCGCTCGCGATCGTCAGTCCGCTGGTGGCGCAATCCGCCGCGCCGTCCGGACCGACGACGCGGTACTCACGACTGTATGTGTTCGGCGACAGCTACTCGGATATCGGCGCCGGGTACATCGACGGCAATGGTCCGACAGCGGTCGCATATCTGGGGTGGCTGATGGGCCTTCAGGTCGCATCGAGCAAGGCGGCCAGCGCGGCCGGCAGGAGCCTGGTGTTCGCGGTGAGTGGCGCGGGCACGGGTGAAGGTGAGGGACGCCGGGTGAAGGAGGCGCTGCTCGGCTACGGGATGATGAACCAGGTGCGCGATTTCGCCGCGCGGGTGAAGTCCGGCGAGATCGTGTTCGATCCACAGACGACGCTCTTTTTCCTCGCCGGAGGGCTCAACGACGGGCGGCGGGAGACCGCGACCACACTCGCCAATCTACGGCAGGAACTGCAGATCCTTGGCGAGCTTGGCGCGAAGCACTTCACCATTGCCCGGCTTCCCACGAAGATCCCGCAATTCGCTGCGGTCGGACTCCGATTGAATCCCGCCTACGAGCAATTCGTCCGTGAAGAGGGCGCCGGTCGTGACCTGTGGCTGAACGGCTGGGGCGCCGCGTTCGACGAGGTCATCGAGCATCCGGCGCCGCACGGCATCGTCAATACGACGAGCGCGTGCGCCGGCCGTGCGATCTTCGATCAGGACCCAACTCCGGTCGCCGATCCATCCACGTTCTTCTTCTACCACGAGGGCCATCCCTCGACGGCGGTGCACCGCGTCGTCGGCAAGAAGCTGTTCGAGGAGATCGCGGCACGCGCGCCGGTGGCGCGGTGAGAGCCGTGATGGCCTCGATGTCAAAAGGTGTCAGCCAGGTGACGCTGCTCGTCGCCGTTGCGTTCCTGATCGTTGCCGCAGTCGGAACCGGTGCGACCGGTGGAGCGCAAAGCCCCGCCGGCGCGCGGCCGCCCGCGCGTCAAGCCACCAGGCCGAACATCGTCTGGATCTCGAACGAAGACATGAGCCCGCACCTCGGCGTCTACGGCGATTCGCTCGCCCGCACGCCGACGCTCGATCGGTTCGCGACCCAGTCGATCCGTTTCACGCATGCGTTCACCACGGCGCCGGTCTGCGCGCCCAGCCGCGCCGCGATCATCACCGGGATGTATCAGGCGTCAATCGGCGCGCAGCACATGCGAACGACCGAGGACCGTGTCCCGGAGCTGCCTGGCCCGTACCTCGCGGTGCCGCCGTTCTACGTCAAGGCGTTCCCGGAGTACTTGCGGACCGCCGGCTACTTCACCAGCAACCGCGCGAAGACCGATTACCAGTTCGGCGTCCCGTTCACGATCTGGGACGATCTCGGTAACCGGGCACACTGGCGGAATCGTCCCGATCGCTCGCAGCCGTTCTTCGCGGTGTTCAACCTCGAGGTGACGCACGAGAGCCAGATCTTTCCGTCGAGCCCGGCGCGCAAGGGCAGGAAACTGATCACGGATCCGGCCGAGATCAAGGTCCCGCCGTACTATCCCGACACGCCGCTCGTACGCGAAGAGCTGGCGCGGATGTACGACAACATCGCGGACATGGACGCGCAGGTCGCTGAAATCCTCGGGCAGCTCGACGAGGATGGCCTGACCGACAACACCATCGTCTTCTATTGGAGCGATCACGGCGACGGCGTGCCGCGTGCCAAGCGTTCGCTCTACGACTCCGGGCTGCGGGTGCCCTTGATGATCCGGATTCCTCCGCAGCTCGGAAAACCGGCCGCACCAGGAACCGTCAGGAACGATCTCGTCAGCTTCGTCGATCTCGCGCCCACCGTGCTCGCGCTCGCCGGCCTCGATGTTCCGGCACACATGCAGGGACGGGTGCTCGTCGGGCCCGGCGCGGGAGCGCCGCCCGCGTACGTGTTCGGCGCCCGCGATCGCATGGATGCCGAATACGACATGATGCGGTCCGCTCGCGACTCGAGGTTCCTGTACATCCGGAACTTCTCACCCGAGCTGCCCTACGCCGGCCACATCATCTACCGCAACCAGAGCGCGATCATGCAGGAGTGGTTCAGGCTGCAGGCGGAGTCGGCGCTCCAGGGTCCGCCGGCGCTGTGGATGCGCAACAGCCGTCCCGCCGAGGAACTGTTCGACGTCCAGCGCGACCCCCACCAGATCGACAACATCGCCGGAGATCCGGCGCATCGCGTCACGCTCGAGAAGATGCGGGGAGCCGTCACCGAGTGGATGCGGACGATCGGTGATCAGGGCCTGATCAATGAAGCGGAGATGATCCAGCGGATGTGGCCCGGTGGTATCCAACCCGTCACCGCGCAGCCCTACATCGTCCCGCGCAGAACCCCGGACGTGCCGGAGCGACGGCCCGCGATCGCGGCGCCGGCGCCGACGGAAGTCGTGATTTACGTCCCGACGCAGGGAGCGTCGATCGGATACACCACCGAGGAAGGCCCCAATCCTCATTGGCGCCTCTACACAGGACCGATTCTCGTGAAGTCACCGATGACGCTCCGCGCCAAGGCGATCCGTTACGGCTACAAGGAAAGCGAAGAGACTCGCGTCGAGTTCAAGTAGCTCCCGGCTGAATGCATCGTGTGGCTTCTGGCCCTTCGACGGGCTCAGGGCCGGCCCGAGCCGAGTCGAGGGCCGCCTTCAGGCGGAAGGAAGTGGGTCGGCCCGTTTATTGCTGGGATCCGGGCGTGGAAATGTCACCGACCGCGACGGTGCTCATCTGCACTTACAACCGGGCGCGAGCGCTCGGAGAAGCGCTTGACAGTCTCGGCCGCATGACCGTTCCGGCGGCCCTGACCTGGGACGTGCTGGTCGTTGACAACAATTCCAGCGATGACACCTCAGCGGTCGTTCGGCAAAGGCAGTCCGCGTTTCCCGTCCCCCTCCATTACCTGCACGAACCGCGTCAGGGGAAGTCGTATGCCCTCAACACCGGGCTTGCGGCAGGGCGCTCGGCATTTGTCGTTTTCACCGACGACGATGTGCTTGTCGAGCCGGGATGGCTGGAGGCCGCGATTGCTCCGATGCTGGCGGATCCGAGTATCGACTACACCGGAGGGCCGGTGTCCCCGATCTGGGAAGCGCCGTGCCCGCCCTGGCTCGATCGCCACCACGGCGATTTGTGGGGCACGATCGCGATCCAGGATCACGGTCCGTCACCGTTCGTGTACGAAGAGCGGCAGCGGGTTCCACTCGGCGCCAACATGGCGGTGCGGCGCGCTTTGATCGATTCGGTGGGCGGCTTTGACCCCGCATTCGGCCGGACCGGCACATCCCTGCTGGGCCAGGAGCAGGCGGAATTCTTCTTCCGCACGCGGGCGCACGGCGCACGCGGCGCCTATGCGCCCGACATGAAGCTCCACCATCACGTCCCCGCGAGCCGCCTCACCCGGAGATACTTCCGCCGCTGGTGGCTGTGGAAGGGGGTCTCGCGATCGCGACTGCACCGCATTCATCCGCGGTCGCACGACGGTGTGGATATCAGCGCGGCGAAGCGCATTGCCGGGGTCCCGCTTTTCGCACTCAAAGCGATGGCGAGACACGGCCTGGACGGTCTTGGGAGCCTGGCGCGTGGTGACATCATCGCGGCAACGCGCGACGAGATGATGCTGGCATACTACGCTGGGTTTGCCTGGGAAGACTGGCGTTCCTGGCGATCGTCGAGGCGCACGCGTTCACCCCTCAGTCCGACTCACCAGTGCACGCGGGAATAGCCATCGCCTGAGCAGCGAGCCGCGTGAATCTCACGACAGCGCGGCGACCGCGTTCGCCGCGCCGGAGTTCTCAGCTGCGGACGGCGGCGTTTGATTCAGGGGGCAGTGCCGGCTTGCGCGCCAGTCCGGCGAGGCGCCGAACGCGCTGCCTGGCAGACAGCAGCGCGGGAACCAGAGAGCGAATCGGCGAATTCTCGAAGGCGGTTCGCAGCCCTTGTCTGAAGTGCCGACGCCGCACAACTGTCTCCAGCAGTGCCGTCAACTCCGGCTTCGTGTTGTGCGTCCGTCCGAAGCGGAGATTGTCTTCGACGCACTGCATGCTGTCCGCCTCGAGCACTGCTTCCCAGTGGTCCGTGGTTTTGTCGGGAAAGGTCTGCGCGGCGTCGAGCACACCCAGATACCCGAGCGGGATTGCCGTCCGGACACACTTCCAGCACTTGCAGCAGTTGTAGTCGCCGCCGTAGTTCAAGACACACACCCGAAGGTGCGCAAGGACAAGGTCGCGATCCCATTCGATGATGCGTGCGGTTTTCTCGCTGCGAGGCAGTTCCGATCCATCGTGCACGATCTGCAGATACTCGGTCGAAAAGCGTTCGTCGGTCAGCGGAGTCGTGCCGATCGTGACCAAGTCACGATAGGAATACGATGCGGGGATACAGACGGAGTCGAAGCCGTTCGCGAGACTCAAGGCGCACGCCGCCAGGGCGCTGCCGCTGTACTGACGCCGCCAGTCCGGCTCGAAATACGTGCGGATGTTGCTTTCCCCTGTGATGCAGCGCACGCCTGCCGCGGCGGCAATTCGCTCGGCGCGCCGCTGGGACGCTTCCACATCTCGCCCGAAGTCAAGCGGCTTTTCGATGCCGCGCATGAAGATGATGTGCGTCAGCGGCGCAGTAAGTTCGCCGCCTCGACGGTGCTTGAGGAGTGTATAAAAGGAATCCACTCCGCCCGAAAAGAACGTGGCCGCACGATTCGTCGGCGGCTTCGCGGCGACGGGCCCGGCCGTCGCCTGGATCTCGCAGCGGCTGAGATTCGGGTGCCAGGCGTGAAAGATGTCCCGAAGGCGCGGCAGATTGAACAGCAGGCTGGGGGAGAGCGGCGGATCAATCTGCAGCCGTTCGTTCTGAAACATGGCGGGCACGAGCATCGCCGCCGCAAACGTATCGGCAGAGGCCGACACGAACTGTTCGTACTCGATTGGGTACTCGAAATAGAGTTCGAAGCGGCCTGACCGCTGGTCGCTCTCGGCTTCGGCTACGAGACGGACGGTTTCCGCGCCGACGCGTACGGAAACGCTGTGTAGACGCAACAGGGGCCTCCCATCGGTCGCAGGCTGCGACGCACATCATGCCCATTCCGGGATCTCGAGCCGAATAGGGCACGCGTGTCGGAATGCAAGGGCTCAGCCATTCGTACCTTCGCGCGTGAATGGCTGTCTGGCGGCGGCCGCTCTCAGACACCATCCTGGCGGTTCTGCTTTGTGCCCACCGGCTTCCCACTTTTCCCTCCCGGTTTTCCACGTCGGCGGCGGCAGCGTTCCCGGCGAAGGCTTGGCGTGCTCGTTGGAGCGAACTTCGGTCTGACGGGCGGAGCATGCGGGATTCTGTATCGGAGACAATCTCCCCCGTGCATGGGCGCCGCTGGGGCCGACGAGGCTCCGTAATCTTCGCTGGTGTTGCGGTCGTTGCAGCAGCCATCTGGACCACGCGGCGTGTTCCGGCGCCGATACCAGATCCGGAGGGGTCCTTCGCGTTCGCCGCCCTCGGCGATGCGCCGTACTACGGGTGGGAGCAGCGGAGGTTCAGGCTGCTCCTGCGAGACATGGATGCGCACGATCTGAGCTGGGTCCTTCACATCGGCGACATTTTCGACCGTCCCTGCACCGATGACCAGTACCGCACCGCACTGGATCGGTTCAATGGTCTTCGACATCCCGTTATCTACACTCCCGGCGACAATGAGTGGGCCGATTGCTGGTTACCGGGTTCGGGCGGGTTTGCCCCGCGTGAGCGCCTCGCCAGCTTGCGCAAGATTTTCTTCGTTGATCCTCATCGGAGTCTCGGCGGGAAGCGCCTTCCGCTGAGGACGCAAGCGGATCATCCTGAGTTCAGCGAGTTCGTTGAGCACGTACGGTTCTCGCATCGAGGAGTCTCATTCGCGACCGTCCATCTGCTTGGTAGTCGCAACGGCCTGCGCTCGTTTCCGAAGCGCACCGCAGCGGACGATGAGGAAGTGCAGCGCCGCACCGAAGCCGCGACGGCGTGGTTGCGCGAGTTATTTTCGGAAGCGACAGCTTCGGGAGCGCCAGCAATCGTCGTCGCATTCCATGGCACGCTCGGTTTCGGCCAGCCGACGGAAGCGCGTCGCGCGTACGAGCCGTTTGTCACCGCGCTCGAGGAGGAGGTCGAGCGCTTCGGTAAACCCGTGCTCACGGTGCATGGCGATGCCCACAAGTTGACTATCGATCATCCTCTAGTGCGGAGCACGACCGGCCGCTGGCTAGCCAACTTCACGCGGCTCGAGGTCCCTGGATCACCCGACGTGGGCTGGGTTCGGGTCGTTGTCACCCCGGGCGCCACACAACCGTTCGCCTTCCAGCCGCTGATCGTTTCCGGCTGGAGGTTCTGGTAGCAAACGCGGCCGGGGCTTTCTAACAAGTGGGGAAGAGTTCAGGTCACATCCCATGACTCGAAGGCCGCAGCGTCGCGAACACGGCGATCCCGAAATTGACGCGGCTCCCATACGCGGACTCGAGCGCGCTCGGGACGATGCCGGCGGACAGTCCGCCGCCAAAGCCGGGTTGCAGACCGCGCCACGGTTTCAGATAGCGCACGTAGCCGCCCTGCAGCTTCGCAACCGTAAAGATCTCGTCTGAACCGTGCACATCGAGATCGTGCGCCGACTTGCCCGCGATCTCGAAGCGCCCGAACCACGTATCGCGCTCGTCGAGTGTCAGCGTCGATTCGGCGAGCAGCGCATGTGACGTCTCGCCCTCCTCCGAATTCAGGCCCCACGCGATGGTGCTCGCCCAGGGGCGGCCAGGGCGCGACTGGTGGTGATACGTCGCCGATGCGGTGACGCGGTTCACGTCCGTGCGTCCGACAGCATCGTGTGAGGGCTCCGCCTCGGCGAGATGTCCTGCGGACACCTGCAGCACGAGTCGGGATGATGGCGCGAACCAGAACCGGCCGGAGAACGAATCGAGCGGCGCGAGATCAATGTTCCATCGATCTTCGTCCGGCTCTCTTCCGTTGAACACTGAGCCTTCCGCTTTCCAGCGGCTGTTGTAGACGCCCGCCGTCAGGACGCCGAAAGTGATGTGGGTTGCGTCGAGCCAGTGATGCGAAATCGGCGCGAGCGGGTTGGGCATCGCCGAGATGCGATGTGGAAAGGCGACCGGTCCGAGAGCCGGCTCTCCGGCGAAGCCACCATAGAGCTGCCAGCGCAGGGAGCCGCTCAGCGGACGGTCGTATTCAGCCGCGAGCTCCATGAACAGATCGTGTGGATGCTGCCGATCGTGGATCGCCTCACCCTCACACACTTCACCCGTCGCCAGAAGAACCGGATAGCCGCAGCCGGGAATCGTCAGTGGTTCCAGGCTGAACATTCCGCGCAGACCGAGCCGGCCGCCGACAAAGGGCCGCCGGGCCATGGCCATCGCCCAGTTGATGCTCCCGGTCTGCGCGTTCCCGCGATCGCCGCTCTCGTGAAGAAACTGCGCGAATGCATTGCCGTGCCACATCACCTGCCAGCTGCCGGCGGTCTGATGGATGCCGTACATCGGCGAGTCATCAGGCAGCCACGACGTGCCCGACCCGTCGCGCGCGGGAAACGGGACGGGATCCGGAGTATGTGGCGAATGGCCCGTGTGCTCCTGCGCCGTCACGGAAACGCAGGCGATCACGAGAACGAAAAATGCGATGAGGACCCTGACGTACAAGACTCACTTCCAAGGCAGCTCCCGGCTCTCAGCTGTCAGCTTTCAGAAATCGAAGCGACATCTGAAGCTGAAGCTGAGAGACGAGAGCTGATAGCTGACTGGAGAGCGCCTACTGAAGATTCTTTCTGAAGAACTGCAACACCACCGGCCACGATTCCTGCGCCGCCTTGAGGTTCGCCCCGCCGGCGCCGGCCTGCGAGAACATGAACCCGTGGCCCGCGCCCTCGTAGGTATGCAGCTCGTAGCTCTTGCCCAGCTTCTTCATCGCCGCTTCAGTGGCCGGGAGGGTCGCGTTGATGCGCGCATCGTTACCGGCATACAAGCCCAGCACCGGAGCCTTGGCGTTGACGAGCGTGGTCTCCTGCGTGCTGTCGGCTGATCCCGGCGCGTCGCCGTAGTAGACAACCGCCGCGTTCAGTGCAGGCTGCGCGGCCGCGAACCCGAAGCTGCGGGCACCGCCCCAGCAGAAGCCGATGACACCGGTCCTGCCGTTGGATGCCGGCAGCTTCTTGCCGTAGTCCATCGCCGCATTCAGTCGCGTCACCACGTCAGCGGGCGTCAGGCTTTGGATGGTTTTTCCGACCTCGGCGCCAAGCGATTCCGTGCCGCCGCCGTTCGGACCCTTGCCCGACAGGAAGTCCGGCACGACCGCGATGAAGCCGTCCTGGGCGAGCTGATCGCCCATGGCGCGCGCCATGTCCGACATGCCGCGGATGTCGTGAATGACCAGCACGACGCCGGCCTTCTGCGAGCGCTCGGGATACACCACCCACGCCTTCAGGACGCCATCCGGCATCTTGATGTCGGCCCACTCGCCGTGACGGCTCGACTCTTTCAGCGCGCGCGCTGCGTGATCGGCGGTGCCGGGCGGGAGCGCATCGTTCCACGGCACCTCGATCTGGGGCCCGCCGCGTCCACCGCCAGGCGCCGCGGGGGCGGCCGGTGTCGCGGGCGGCGTCTGCGGGGCCTGCGGCGCGGCCGCAGCCGGCGCTGCCTGCGCTTCGCGCATGTGCGCCGAGTGATCCACGGCCGCCTGCTGCGCTGAAACGGACGACGCGCACGTGAGCACTGCCGCCGCCAGGACGACTCTCTTCATAGCATCTCCTCGATTCATGATCATAGATCCGTGGTCCGCTGTCCGCAGCCCGCAGCCCGCAGCCCGCAGCCCGCAGCCCGCGGTTCGCGGTTCGCGGTTCGCGATTGGCGCCCAATTCCAGCCCTGGGTTTTTCGGGCTGCGGGCCGCGGGCCGCGGACTGCGGTCGTTAGCGTCTGGAAACCCACGTCACTGCATTCGCCAGCAGCGTCTTGAACGGCGCCAGATCGTGCGTGCGCTCGTCGTGTCCCAGGGTGATGCCGACGATTCGCGCTTGGGGATGACTGGTGATCCACACGCTGGGATGCGCCTGCTTGTAACGCACGCTCGGGGATGTTTCGGCGAGGACGTCGATGGCTGCGACACCAGCCGGCATCTTGTCAGGCTCGGCGTTCAGGTAATAGAGCTCGTCCTCCACCTCGAATGACTTCGGTACGCCCTTCATGATCGGATGTTCCGGCTTGAGGGCGTTGACCGAGAACTTCGCGATCTTGTCGTGACCACGCGCGCCGCCTCCGACGATCGTCGCGTTCAGCTCGGGCCACGCCGCGTAGCCGTACCAGGTTCCCGGATGCAGCATCACGAGACCCTTGCCCGCGGCGGCGAAATCGAACAGCGCCTTGCGGTACTCCGGCGTGTCGAAGAACTGACGGTTGACGCTGATCACGGCGACGTCTGCCTTGCCAATTTCCGCCGCCGCCTGATCGCGATCCTCCGTGTAGTTCACGCTGAATCCGGCTGCAGTCAGCGTGGCGACGTCCGTGCCGCCGAAAAACTGCCCGAAATTGTGCGAGCTGCCGCCTCCGATGACGAGCACTTTGGTCTTGTTCGGGGCCCACACGATCGGCCTGGTCTCGGGGAGCGGCGCGTCCCCTTTGCCGCCGGCCTTCGGCCGATCCTGGGCAGCGGGAGCCGCCTGCGGTCCCGTGCCGTTCGATGAGCCACGCGGCGCGGCGGCCTCGTCACCGGCGGTGATCGCCACCGTCGCCGGGACCACGTCGTTGTCATAGCTCTCGAGCACGATCTTCGACAGCGGCGCTTTCTTGCCCAGGGCCAGCGCGAAGTAGCGGAGCTGTCCGCGGCCGGTGAAATCTCCCGCGTCGATGCTGCGCGGCACGTCGGCCCGCACCAGCGCGTCCGCGAAGTACTCACCGTTCTGGAGCACGTGCTCTTCGCTCGTGCCGTCGGCGAACTGGACGGTGACCTTCATGACCGGTTTTCCCCGGGCCGCATCCCCGCCGACCGGCCAGGCCCACATGCCGACGCCGCCAAGGAAGTGGAGGCTGGCGGCGGTCACGCCGGTGGGAATCTCGACACGCTGCGGGAACTCATCGGACAGGTTGCCGGTGCCGGGCCCTCCCTTCAGCGCCAGCAGGTTGGTGGCGTTGAGCGACTTCGCTGGATCCATCACGAAGAACGGGACCCCGGCGACGGTGACGTCGCCGAAGCGATGGAGCGGAACGGTCTCGGTCGTGTCCTCCTCGCGCTTGAATCCACGGCGGCTGCTCGCGGTATAGGACCGCCGCAGATCGACGATGCGGAAGCGCTGGTCGCCGGCAGCGATGAACGTCAGGATGTCGCGGAGCGCCTCGCCGCCCATCGAATCGAGGCCTTCGGGCATCAACGAGCGTCGCGTGTTCTCGCGGGTCGCGATGTCGTCCTTCTTGATCTCGACATCGCCGGCCGGGCTGCGCAGCGTGATGCTCGACGCGTTCTCGCTGGCGATGATGCCGACCAGCGTCTCCCCCTTCTTCGTCGTCACGTTCCACTGCCAGAAGCTCGGATCGACCTCGCGGTTCGGATCGACGATGTGGCCGAGCAGTTCGGCGCGTCCGTGGGCACCCATGCCGGTCAGCGGGGGGCCGATGTCCTTGCCGACGTCACCCAGCCTGTGGCAGCTCGCGCAGGCCGCAGTGAAGAGCGTCTTGCCTTTCGCCGCATCCCCGGGCTTCTCGACCTCGGGTGTCAATGCGGCGACGACTTCGGCACGCTGCCGCGCCTGCGGCGTCAGGGCATCGAGCAGCGTGGACGCCTGCTGCGCGACCTCGCGATTCGGATGGGTCCGCAAGCGTGCGACATTGGCCGGTCCGAGCTGTGCAGGTGTGACCCGTCCGGCTTTGATCGCGGCCAGCAGCGCCGTGGCGGACTCGGGCCGCTTCGTCAACTGATCGAAGATCGGTATCGATCCGGTCTTGGCCAGCGCGCTGATCATGGCGGCATCGGTGTCGGCGCCCGCGTTGTTGCCGAGAGTCGTGAGGAGACGTGTCTTGAGCGCCTCGGACGACTGCGGCGCGCCCAGCATGCCTTCGATCGCCGAGAGCGCCGCCGCCCGCTGGGGCGGCATCGCCAACAGGCTCGCGCCGATCTCTGCACGACGATCGTCGGCGGTCCCGCTGTCGTTCAGCTCGCGGAGAAGACCGGCCGCGCGCTGCTGGGCATCCGGCTTCAACGTGCCGCCAGTGTCCCACCTCGCAACGATCGGCAGCGTGGCAGCGGTGGTCGCGGGATTCTCGAGCAGCATCCGCACTGCATCCGTCGTCGCGGCGTCCATCGACAGGCTGCCATTCATCTGCGCGACCGCGCGGACGATCACCGGCTTGAGCGGGTTGTCCTGGCCGGGGGCACGCGCCGCGGCAGTCAGCACGCGGCCGGCATCGGCCGGCAGCGCGCCGGGAAGGATCGCCGACACCAGATCGGTGAGCGCCTCGGGGCGGCCGTACGCGAGGGAGTCGGTTACATACGCAGCCGCAGATCCGGTCGCGGCCGCGGCAATTGCCGACCGCGTCCAGTTGTCGTTGCTCTGCGCGAACATGTCGAGCAGGGTGCGGCGCTGTTCGCCAGTGGTTGCCGCTTGCGCACGCTCGTACAGGTCGAGCACGGTGCTTCCCATCGGCCGCTTCGCCTGCAGGAGGCGCGGGTCGGTGGCGAAGTTCTCCTGCGCCAGGCGCCAGGCCGTCTGCTTGACCTGCGCGTTCGGGTGCGTCTGCATCACCCGCAGCAGCGACGGCAAATCGCGCGGGCTCAATGCCGGCATCGTCAGCTTCTTCGCCTGCTTGTGCTGCACTTTCCAGATGCGGCCGAAGTAGTGATCGCGATCCGGCCGGACCGCGGCATTCGCCGGCCCGTGCAGCGGGCCGCGCGTGTCGTTGTGAATCACGGCCTGGTTATAGAAATCGATGATGTAGAGCGCGCCGTCCGGCCCGACGCGGGTCTCGATTGGGCGGAACCACATGTCGGTGCTGCGGATGAACTCCGTCTCCTCGCGGCCCGGTTCCTTGCGCGTCGTGTAGCTGACACCCTCCTTCGTCACGAACTGCTGATGGACGATGTTCAGCGTCGGCTCGCCGGTGAAGTACGCGTAGTTCCATTTCTCGGGCCAGGCGCCGCCTTCGTACACCGCGCATCCGGCGGCGGCGGTGAACTGCCCGACCAGATCGATCTGCACGTAAGCCTGCTCCGGCCATTTCAGCGCGGGATACGTGGTCTGGCCGTTGATCATTCCCTTGAACGAAGTGGTTCCGGGCATCCTGGCCTTCGCAAGGACGAATTCTGGGAGCACCGTGTGGAAGAACACCGTGCCGCTGGTCGGCTGTGTCCAGAACACCTGGCCGTCCCAGGTGATGTCGAGCCCCCAGGTATTACCGCCGCGGCTGCTGTATTGCTCGAACGCGCTGCCGTCCGGCTTGAAACGCACGACACCGCTGCCGTCTCGCCCGAACTCCTTCTTGCCGTCCGGCGACGTGACCATGCCGACGCTGTAGCCATGGGTGGCGTAGATCCAGCCGTCCATGCCCCAGCGAAGGTTGTTGATCACTGCGTGCGTGTCCTGGGTCCCGAGGCCCGTGTACAGCTTCGTGCGCTTGTCGGCGACCTGATCGTTGTTGGTGTCCTCGAGGTACCAGATGTCCGGAGCGGTCGCCGCGATGACGCCGTTCTTGTAAAAGACGAATCCGGTGACCAGTTCGAGCTTGTCGGCGAACACGTGCCGGCGATCCATGATGCCGTCGCCGTTGGTGTCGGACAGGATCGCGATCGTGTCCTCGGGATCGCGCTTCTGCGTCCGCTCGACCGACCCGGTGTCCTTCCACAGATCGGTGTTGGGGACGCGGCGGCCGTTCGGGTATTCCGGCGTTTCTGAAACCCACAGCCGGCCCTTCGCATCCCAGTCGAGATTCATGGCTTTGTGGATGAGCGGCTCGGCGGCAACCAGGGTCAGGTCGAACTCGGGATGCACTTCGATCTTTGCCGCGGCCTTCGCCGGCGCGGTCGGTCCGCCCTCGACGTAGCGCAGCGCGTCGCCTTTTTCGGCCGGCTTCAGGAACTCATCGACGTTGGTCCGTTTGCCCGCCCACGCGATGCCGCGCAGCAGCAGCGCGCGGTAGTTGGGACGGTTGAAGTTCTCGTAAAGGTGGCCGGGGATCGAGACGAAGCTGCGATACGGGGCCTTGCCGCCTTCGATCGTGCGTTCGTAGGTCCAGATCTGCGGCTGGATGTCGTATACACTGACCCGCTTGCCGCCGCCGGTGAGCTCGTCGGCGCGCCGCTGCGCTCCGGCATTCCGCGCCCCTGCGGCTTTCGGCGTATACGCCGCCGCCAGCACGTGGACGTCGGGCATCAGATCCATGTCGTAGTAAATCTCGTCGTCCATTGCCCAGTTGGACATGTCCTTCGTGATCGGGCTGTCACGATCCGTGAAGTACAGCTGCATCGGGCCTTCGAGCCACTTGGTCGTGCCGTTCCGCCAGGAGCTGCCGGCGATGGTTCGGAACCAGTCCGGATCGCGCGAGACGTTGCCCGCATGGATCGTGACCAGGCCGCCGCCGCGCGCAAGGAACTCCGCCAGGTTCTTGCGATCGGCCGGATCCTGGATGTTGCCCGCCTCCTGCGAGTGCAGGATCAGCACATCGGTCTCGTCGAGCTGCGCCTTCGTGGGGAAGCCCTCGACGCCGGTCGCCCGCGCCCCACGTTCGTTCAGCAGCGGCACCCAGTCCTTCAGAAAGCGCGGATGATCATGGGCTCCAGGGCCGTGTGATTTCGGCCCCGACCGGATGAACACGCGCAGCTGGCCCTGCACCGTGGGCCGCTGCTGCTGGGCGGCGGGGAAAGAGGTGAGCGCGGTGAGCGCGATGGCGGTCAGAATCAGGAGCTTTCTCATAACAGCGACGGAATATACTGCAACTCCCAACTTGCGGCTCTGGCCTGATGCATTCCGTCTACCTCTTCGCGACCCTTGACACAAAGGGCCCTGAAGCTGACTACGTCCGTCGCGTGCTGCAGTCGTGCGGGATTGCCGTCACAGTTGTCGACGTCGGGGCGCTCGGCGACGCAGCGGTTGCCGCCGATGTGTCACGGGAACGGATTTTCGAGCTTGCCGGCGGCGCACTCGACGAGGTTCGGCGGAAGGCCGATCGAGGCGAGGCGGTCACCCTTGCGGCGGCAGGCGCCGCTGCGCTGGCGCGATCCGCATATGCGGCGGGCGAGCTCAGCGGTGTGCTCGGACTCGGGGGCTCCGCCGGGACGACGATCGCCACCTCCGCAATGAAGGTGCTCCCGCTTGGCGTGCCCAAGGTGATGCTCAGCACGTTGGCCTCGGGCACGGTGCGGCAGTTCGTCGGCGACAAAGACATCTTCATGCTCAACGCCGTCGTCGACATCCTGGGCCTCAACCGGATCAGCCGCGAAGTGCTCTCGCAAGCCGCCCGAGCGATGGCGGGGCTGGTGACGTTTCCGCGTCCGGAGGGGGCTGCCGACGACCGGCCGTTGGTTGCGGCGACGATGTTTGGCGTGACGACGCCCTCTGTCGAGAGAGCGCGGGCGGTGCTCGAGAGCCAGGGATTCGAGGTGCTGGTCTTTCATGCGACCGGCAACGGTGGACAGGCGATGGAGTCGTTGATCTCGGAAGGTGTGATCGCCGGCGTGCTGGATCTGACGACGACCGAGCTCGCCGATGAGCACGTCGGCGGGTTCCTCAGCGCGGGACCGGCGCGGCTGACGGCGGCGGCCCTGGCCGGCGTCCCGCAGGTGGTCTCGACCGGCGCCGTCGACATGGTCAACTTCTATGCGCCGTCGTCGGTGCCCGAAAAGTTTGCCGGCCGCCGGTTCTACAGGCACAACGCGAACGTCACGCTGATGCGGACGACCGCCGCGGAGAACGCGGCGATTGGCGCGGACATCGCGAAGAAGCTGGGGAAGGCATCCGGGCCCGTTTCCGTGCTGTTGCCTGCGCGCGGCGTTTCCGCGATCGATCGCGAAGGGCAGCCTTTCGACGATCCGGCGGCGCGCCGCGCGCTTCACGACGCGATCAAGGCGGGGCTGCCAGCGGATCGAGTTGTCGAGCTCGACTTGCACATCAACGATCCGGAGTTCGCCGAGGCGGCAGCGTCGAGGCTCATTGAGTTCATGCGCCGTTCGCAGCCTTCCGGCTAAAGCCGGAAGCCACCCGCCTCCGCGCGACGCGCTACGGCGCGGCAGGCTCTTTGGATGGGGGAGGTCAGTAGTTGGAAGACATCGATAACTCTCGTACGGGAATTCTGAAGCGCTTTCGCGACCAAATCGCGCGCGGCGAGCCGATTATCGGCGGCGGTGCAGGCACCGGGCTGTCGGCCAGGAGCGAAGAAGAGGGCGGCATCGATCTGCTGATCGTCTACAACTCCGGGCGCTACCGCATGGCCGGCCGTGGCAGTTCGGCCGGGCTGCTCGCGTATGGGAACGCCAATCAGATCGTGAAGGAGATGGCCTTCGAAGTACTGCCGGTCGTGAAGCGGACGCCGGTGCTGGCCGGCGTCAACGGCACCGACCCGTTCATCATCGCGCGGCTGTTTCTCGAGGAGCTGCGGACGCTCGGCTTCGCCGGCGTCCAGAATTTCCCGACCGTTGGCCTCTTCGATGGCGACATGCGGCAGGCCTTCGAAGAGACCGGCATGAGCTATCAACTCGAAGTGGACATCATCAGGCTCGCGCGGCAGATGGATCTCCTGACGACGCCGTACGTGTTCAACCCCTCGGAGGCGGAGCGGATGGCGGATGCCGGCGCCGACCTGATCGTGGCGCACATGGGCGTGACGACCGGCGGCTCGATCGGTGCGAAAAGCTCGAAGACGCTGGACGATTGCGTCGAGCGCATCCAGCGCATCGCCGACGCGGCCCGTGGTGTGAACCCTGAAGTGCTCGTGATCTGTCACGGCGGGCCGATCTCGGAGCCGCCCGACGCGGACTACATCATTCAGCACTGCCGCGGCGTCGACGGCTTCTATGGCGCGAGCTCGGTTGAACGGCTGCCGGCGGAGCGGGCGATCGCCGAACAGATTCGCAGCTTCAAGCGTATCCGGAAGAACTGACCAGGCGCGCCACGGGCGCGCCCGCCGGAGCGGAGGGGGGCATGGGGCCCGCCGAGCGACGGCGCAGGGGAGTCCGAGGGGCGGAAGCCCCTCGGATCTAAGACAGATGGCTCGAGCCAGGCAACAAAGCGGCCCGCCCCGGTTCATCACGATCCGCAACGCCCAGATCGAGCTCGCCCCCTGGGGCAAGCACTGGTGGTTGTCACGTCCGGGGTTCACCGACACGAAGCAGCTGACGCTGGTCCGGGTCACGATGCGCCCGGGCACCGGTCATCGGTTCCACTATCACCCGGCGCGCGAAGAGATCATTTATGTGATCGACGGCGTCGCAGAGCAGTGGGTGGATCGCGAGAAGCGGATGCTCAAGGCAGGGGAGTGCGCGTTCATTCGCGAGAAGGTCGTGCACGCCATTCACAACGTCTCGCAGAAGCCGATGACGTTCCTTGCGATCCTGTCGCCCTCCGAGGCCGAGGGCCCGTTCCTGATTGATTGTTACGACGAAGAGCCGTGGCGGAGCCTCCGACAGCCGGCCGGCCGAAAGAAGCCGGCACGATCGGCAGCCCGCCGCAAGCGCGTGCGATCGAGGTGATACATCAGATGCGGAGAGTGTTTCGCTGGATTGGGATTGCGGTCGCGGCGGTTGTCGTCCTGGCGCTGCTCGGGGCAGCGACGGTCGCCGTCGCCAGCTGGCGCCGGATCGGCCGCGTTCATACCGTGAACGTCGTGGTGCCGCGGAGCATTCCGTCGGACACCGCGGCGATCGAGCGCGGCAAGCACCTCGCCACGGCCATGGGCAGCTGCACGTACTGTCACGGACCGGATCTCGGCGGCCAGATGATCCAGGAGCCGAGCCTGTTTGGAACGCTGGCGGCCCCGAACCTCACGCGCGGCGCCGGCGGGCTTGGCACGACGTTCACCGATGCCGACTGGGTGCGCGCCATCCGTCACGGCATCCATCCCGACGGCACGTCGCTGCTGGTGATGCCCAGCGAGGCCTTCGTGTTCATGAACGAGACCGACCTCGCCGATTTGATCGCGTACTTGAAGCAGCTGCCGGCAGTTGACCGGGACATGCCGTCATCACGGCTTGGTCCGTTGGGGCGCACGCTGCTGGTGGCCGGACAGGTCTCGCTAATCACCGACCGGACGCCATTGCTCCCGTTCCCGGCGATTGTCCCGCCGGGACCGACCCTCGAGTACGGACGCTACCTCGCGGGCTACACGGGATGTATTGGCTGCCACGGTCCCGGGCTTTCGGGAGGGTACGTCGAAGGCCCGCCTGGCGCGCCGCCCGCCGCCAATCTCACGCCCGATCCGACCGGTCTGGCGAACTGGACAGAGACCGATTTCGATCACGCGCTGCGGCGCGGCGTCAGAAAGAACGGCACGCCGATCGACATCTTCATGCCCTGGCCGAATTTTTCGGGGATGACGGATATCGAGGTGAAGGCTCTCTGGCTGTACGTGAGCAGCGTACCGGCGAAGCCGTTCGGCAACAAATAGGTCCGCGGTCCGCAATCCGCGGTCCGCGATCCGAAACCCGGGCCGCGGACTGCGGGCCGCGGACTGCGAACTACCGCTTCTCCCCCTCTTCCTTGACCGTGAGGATCTGATTCACCGCGACATCCTTGAGGGTCTGCCGAATCCCGCTCGGCCACAAGATCTCGATCTGCGGGATCGTCTTGGCCGCACCGAGCCCGACATGCAGGCGGATGTCATTCGCACTCTGATAACTGGCCGCGTTGTTGATCTCGCGCACCTGCAGGGCGCCCGGCGTCTGGAGCCGGACGGTGGCGCCGAGCCCGGACTTGTTGCTGGTCGTGCCTTCCGCGCGGATCTCGATCCAGTTGTTCTTTGAAACCCCGCGATTCCTGAGGAGCACGCCGCGACGTCCCAGGCTCGAGATTGCGACGTCGAGGAAGCCGTCGTTGTCGAAGTCGGCGACCGCCAGCCCGCGCCCGACCCGCGTGTTCTGCAGCGCGCCGCCGGCCAGGGCGGACACGTCCTTGAATTTTCCGCCCGTGTTCTCGTAGAGGAGATCCTTCTGCTCGTACGAGAGCGCGGGCGTATAGAGCTTGACGTTATCGATCACGTGACCGTTGGTGACGTGAATATCGAGGTCGCCGTCGTTGTCGTAGTCGTACATCTTCGTGCCGAACCCGAGCGGCAGGAAGCCCGAACCGAGCCCGATCGGCTGGGTGACGTCCTGAAACGTGCCGTCGCCGTGGTTCTTGTAGAGGGTGTTCAGTTCTTCGGAGAAATTCGTGACGAAGAGCTCCGGCAATCCGTCGCCGTCTACGTCTCCGCAGTCGACGCCCATGCCCGCCTGCGGCTTGCCGTTGATGTCGAAGCCGACGCTCGCGGCGTAGGCAACGTCCTGGAACGTCCCGTCGCCGTTGTTGCGATACAGGAAGTTGCGCACCAGGTCGTTGGCCACGTAGATGTCGCTGTCGCCGTCGCGGTCGTAGTCGCAGAACACCACGCCAAGGCCTTTGCCCGCGGGATTGGCGATTCCGGCGGCCTTCGAGACGTCGGTGAACGTACCTTTGCCGTCGTTGCGATACAGGCGGCTGGCGGTGCCGTCGAAAATGGTCGGATTGCAATACATCCGGTAGCCGGGCTTCCGGTCGCCGCACCACGGGTTCTCGTCCATCCGGAAGTCGACGTAGTTGGCGACGTAGAGATCGAGGTCGCCGTCGCGGTCGTAGTCGAAGAAGCCGGCGCTGGTGCCCCACTCGGTTGCACCGCCGGCGACCCCAGCCGCCGCGGTTATGTCCGCGAACTTCCCGTTGCCGAGGTTGCGATAGAGGATGTCGGGACCGTATGCGGTGATGAAAAGATCGAGCAGCCCGTCGTTGTCGTAATCCCCGACCGCGACACCCGTTTTATACGCCTTACTACTGCTGCCGGCAGTCCCAGACGACTCCGTGATGTTCGAGAACGTGCCGTTGCGATTGTTCCTGTAGAGGATGTTCGATGCTCCGACGGCGCCGTTCACGAAATACAGGTCCTGGAAACCGTCGTTGTCGATGTCGATCCAGGCGACCCCCGAACCAAACGTCTCCATCATGTATTTGTCCGGCGTCGCCCCCGACTGATGGACGAACGTAATCCCGGCCCGCGCCGTCACGTCGTCGAACAGCGGGTCCTGGGCGCGACCGGCGCGACCGGTCAGGACCAGGACAGAACCGGCGGCGAGCGCCAGCGTCGGGACTCCGAGACGCCGCCCGATCATCGAGACGACCCTGGCGTTTTCTTCTGGGCACGCTCGCGGAGTCGCTTGCGGGCTTCGGCCAGGCTCCGCTGCGCCACCGCGTGGTTCGGGTCGAGCGTCAGCACTTTCTCGAACGATTGCACTGCGGTGTCGAGGTTGCCCTGAGCCATCCGCAGGAGCCCTTGTTCGAGGAAGAAGTCGGTTTCGATGTTCTGGTAAAGCGCCGAGAGTGAGCCGGAGGTCGCCGGGGCCGCCAGCTTCAGTTCCCGCGCGGCGTCGTTGAGCAGGCCCTTCAACCGATACGCACGTGCGAGCTGGAGGTGCGCCTCCGGACGCGATGGATCCGCCTTTGTCGCTTCGCGCAGCACTCGCACGGCGTCGTCGAACCGGCGCGTCTCGAGGTACGCCATTCCAAGCGAGAGGTTCGACTCCGCCGGATTGGCTCCCGACGCCGCAACCCGCTCGAGTTCCTGAATCGCCGCCGCTGTCTGCTGGAGATCGAGGAGTGCCAGTCCGAGGTAGTACCGCGCCTGATTGAACTTCGGATCTATTTCCAGGACCTGTCGGCTCAGGTCGACGGCTTTCTTCGGATTTCCCAGCTGACGCTCCGCTTCGGCCATCAACGTCAACAGTTGCGGGTTGTTGGGAATCTTTTCCAGGGCGACCTGCAACTCGTCACGCGCACGGCTGGGACGTGCCAGATCCAGGTAGATGCGCGCGAGGATCATTCGCGCCTGCGTCAGTTCAGGGTTGAGTGCCAGCGCCTGTCGCAGCTCCGCCACCGCTTCGCCCATGAGCTCGGGGTTCCCCTGAGCCCTGTAGGCGACACCGAGCAGCAGATGTGCCTCTGGTAAATCGGGCGCGATCGCGAGTATTTCCTTGAGCTCTTTGATGGCTTCCGCGGGATGCGGTGTCGGGGAGAATAGGTCGGATCCGACCCGGTTCACGCGCTCACGCAGCGCGGGGTCCTGGTCCCGGGCCTGAGGTGGTGCGCACATGGCGATGAGAATGGCCGCCGCGACGCAGAAATGCCTGAGGGTCACAGGGTTAGAGTACCGCAAGGCCCCCTGTCGATCTCTGGCGTCCTCGATCGACCATCCCGGAGAGAGATCCGTATTACGCACAGGAGCTTGAAAAATGAGCAGAGTCAGGGTTCTCGTTGGCACGCGGAAGGGCGCATTCGTGCTCGAGGCCGATGGCAAGCGCCAGAACTGGAGCGTGAACGGCCCCTTCTTCGGGGGCTGGGAGATGTACCACCTCAAGGGGTCGCCGGCCGATCCGAACCGGATCTACGCTTCGCAGTCGAGCGGCTGGTTCGGCCAGATCGTGCAGCGCTCGAACGATGGCGGGAAGACCTGGGAGGCGGTGGGCAACAAGTTCGTCTACGACGGCGTGCCCGGGACACATCAGTGGTACGACGGCACCCCGCATCCCTGGGAATTCAAGCGCGTGTGGCATCTCGAACCGTCGCTGACCGACCCGGACACGGTCTACGCGGGGGTCGAGGATGCGGCGCTGTTCAGGACGACCGACGGCGGGCAAAACTGGAGCGAGATGCCCGGCCTGCGCGGCCACGGCTCGGGACCTCACTGGCAACCGGGTGCCGGCGGCCTGTGTCTCCACACGATCCTTCTCGATCCCTCGAATCCGAAGCGGATGTTCATCGCGATCTCGGCCGCCGGCGCGTTTCGCACCGACGATGGTGGAACGACGTGGCTTCCCATCAACCGGGGACTCAAGTCACAGGGGATCCCCAACGAGGAAGCCGAGGTCGGGCACTGCGTGCATCGGATCGCGATGCACCGATCCAGGCCGAACGTCCTGTTCATGCAGAAGCACTGGGACGTGATGCGGAGCGACAATGCCGGGGACTCCTGGACCGAGGTGAGCGGCAACCTGCCGACTGACTTCGGTTTTCCGATCGACGTTCACGCTCACGAGCCCGAGACGATCTACGTGGTGCCGATCAAGAGCGATTCCGAACACTATCCGCCCGACGGAAAGCTGCGGGTGTATCGCAGCCGAAGCGGCGGGAACGAATGGGAAGCGCTCACCAAAGGACTGCCGCAGCAGGACTGTTATCTGAACGTGCTCAGGGATGCGATGAGTGTGGACTCGCTCGACAAGTGCGGGATCTACTTCGGCACGAGCGGCGGCCAGGTCTACGCGTCGGCGGATGCCGGCGATACCTGGTCGGCCATTGTCCGGGATCTGCCACCCGTGGTGTCGGTCGAAGCACAAACTCTGGATGGGTGATCCGATGATTCGTGTAGCGCTGCCCGCTCATCTGCGCAACCTCGCATCGGTCGATGGCGAGGTGGTCGTCGAGGTCACCGGCAACGCGACGCAGCGCTCGGTGCTCGATGCGCTCGAAGCCAGCTACCCGGTGTTGTCCGGCACGATCCGCGACCACGTCACGCTGAAGCGGCGCCCGTTCGTGCGGTTCTTCGCATGCGGTCAGGACCTGTCGCACGAACCGCTCGATGCGCTGCTGCCGGAGGAGGTGGTTGGGGGGAAGGAGCCGTACCTGATTGTGGGGGCGATGGCGGGAGGGTAGGAAAGGCAGAAGGCAAAAGGTGCCTTCTGCCTTAACGTATTCCCCGTCTTCCCGGCCTCCTCCTGAACCACCGATCGACCACTCCCCAGAAGATCAGTAGCGGCATCGCCATCAGCGCCGCGCCAATCCCGAACGTCCCCTTGCCGGGGCCGGTCAGCATCATGCCGATCTGGTTGCGGAACGGGTCGTCGTTCACCAGATAGGTCCACGTTGACGACGGGCCCTTGAGGACGGCGTCGGGAAGCTCAATCTCACCTTCGGTCACCGAAATCGTATCCAGGGCCTCGAGGACCGCGGTGTCGATCTGCTCGTCGATCTGTCTGAAACGGGTCGTGAGGTCGGTCGTGAATCGTGTCAGCGGATCCTGGCCGCCGAGGGCCGTCAGGTGGATGCCCTCGCGCACGTCGGCCGCATACGCAAGGTGGTCGCACCACGCGCGATCGATGCACCACAACGTCACCAGCCGTTCGGCTTCGCGGACCTTCGATTCTCGGACTTCGCCCACCAGCGCGGCGTAGCGTTCGGGGTTGGTCTGCCAGATGTCCGGCTGCTCGCGCTCTTCGAGGAGCGCCCTGCGGCGCTCCATCAGTGCCACCCGCTGATCCTCGAGCACCTGTGAGTAGCGGGCGAGCGTGCGGCGGATCTCGAAGTTCTGCTGATCCACGATTCGCTGCGCGCGCGCCACCTCGGCGATGACCACGAGGTGCGTGATCGGCTCGGTGCTGTCGCCCGCTTCGAAACGGCCGGCCAGCAGCGAGTCGATGCCGAACTGCACCAGGAGGGGATCCTCGAGCGACACGAAGAACCGCGAATCTCCGGGGTCGCCCTGTCGCCCGGCGCGGCCGCGGAGCTGGAGATCCACGCGCTCGCTCTCGTGGCGGTTGGTGCCGATCACGTAGAGGCCGGGGCCGCCGGCAGAGCCGCCGGGGGCGAAAGCCCCCGGCGCTACAGTGTTAACCGTAACCGTCGTTGTAGCGCCAGGGCCTTCAGGCCCTGGCGAACCCCCCAGGCGGATATCGGTCCCGCGGCCGGCCATGTTCGTGGAAATCGTCACGGCACCTGGCGCACCGGCGCGTGCGATGATGCGCGCTTCGGCTTCGTCGTTCCTGGCATTCAGCACGTCGCACCTGACACCCGATGCCACCAGCCGCGCAGCCAGACGCTCGGATTCCTCGACGCTGACCGTCCCCACGAGGATCGGACGCCCGGTCGCGTGCGCGCCACGGATTTCTTCGATGACCGCCGCTTCCTTCGCTGCCCGAGTCGCGAAGACCCGATCAGGGTGATCCACGCGAATCATCGGGCGGTTGGTTGGAATGACCGTCACCGTCACGCCGTATGTTTCTTCGAGCTCCGCGGCAGCGGCCCGTGCGGTCCCGGTCATCCCGCACATGCGCGGGTAGCCGCGGATGAAGTGCTGGAGCGTAATCGATCCGAGAATCCGGCCGTCGGGCCGGCGGTCGAGCCCTTCCTTCGCTTCGAGCGCCGCCTGGAGACCGTCCGGCCAGTGCCGGTCGTCGACGACCCGGCCGGTGTGCTCGTCGATGATGGCGATCCGGCCGTCGCGGACCAGGTAGTCGACGTCGCGCCGGAGCAGCGTGTGCGCGTGCAGCGCGCAGTTGATCTCGGTCAGCAAGGGCAGGTTCGCCTCGACGTGCAGGCTGCCACACTCGAGGAGTTGCTCGATATGGTCGACACCGGTCTCGGTGAGCTCGACGTCGCGTCCGTACTCGTCGCGGTCGTAGTGCAGGCCCGACGTAAGTCCAGCAACGATCCGGGATGCCAGCGACGACGGCGAGGCAGGCCGATCGGCGGATCCGGCGATCACCAGTGGCACACGGGCCTCGTCGATCAGGATCGAATCCGCCTCGTCGATCAGCGCGAAATGAAAGGCCCGGTGCACGACGTCGTCGCGGCGGCGCGCCAGCAGATCGCGAAGATGGTCGAAGCCTGCTTCCTTGGCCGTCACGTACGTGACATCAGCCGCATAAGCCTTGCGGCGCGCGGCGGCAGCCATGCCCTCCTGGACGAACGCCACGGAAAGCCCGAGCGTCTGGTAGATCGGCCGCATCCATCCGGCGTCGCGACGCGCCAGGTAATCATTGAAGGTGAGCACGTGGACGCCCTTGCCGGTGAGCGCGTTGAGGGCCGCCGGCAGGACCGCCGCGAGCGTCTTGCCCTCGCCGGTCTGCATCTCGACGATCCTCCCGTCGTCCATGGCCAGGCCGGCCACGATCTGGACGTCGAAGGGCCGCAAGCCAAGCGCGCGCCGCGCCGCCTCGCGCGCAATGGCGTAGAGCGGCGTTCGGAGAGCCTTCAGCGGCTGATTGCCACGAGCTGCCCCGCGCAACGCCGCCGCCCGCGCCGTGAGCGCGTCATCGGAGTGGCCGCGCAGTTCGGCCTCGAGCCGCGCGATGTCGTCGAGCGGCTGGTCGTAGTCACGGAGAGAGAGCTGCACGTTCGAGCCGCGGAGCTGCGACAGTCGATCGCGCCAGCCAATCTGGTTCCGGATCTGCGGGGGTTCCGTCACGGATGAGTCGACTGTGTCATGGCTGAGGGGCGGGAGCAAGTGGCGAGGGAGGGAGGTGAGGGAGAGAGGGAGGGAGGGAGAGAGGGAGGGAGGGAGAGAGGGAGAGAGGGAGGCGAGAGAGGCAACGGATTTGGCCGGGAGCAACGGAGCCAACGGAGTCAACGGATCTCGACATCGACGGCTTACGGCTCGCCATCGGGTCCGCCGGACGCCGGCCGCATTGCGGCCGGCGTGCTGGTCGTTGGTGCGATCGGGATCCACAAGCGGCCGGTAGATCGAGCGCCGCTTGTGGATCCCGATCGCACCAACGACCAGAGCGCGCGAAGCGCGGCCCGGCGGACCCGCCCCCGCGAGCCGTGGGACCGGACGCGCTGTTGTCATGCCGACACTCTTTTCCGTTCACTCCGTTGGCTCCGTTGCTCCGTTTTGAGATCCGTTGTCTCGCCAGCCTCCGTTTCCTCCAACTCCACACCGCTATGTCCTCTGCCTTCTCGGATCCCCAAAAAAAGCACTTGCTATAAAATTCGCATAGGTGTTATAAAACTCGCATGTCGTCACGGACCCATGCAGTGTTGACCAAGCGCGAGCGCCAGATTATGGATGCGCTCTACCGGCTCGGGCGGGCGACCGCTGCCGAGATCCTGGAGGCGATGCCCGGCGCACCCAGCTACTCGACCGTGCGCACCCAGCTGCGCGTGCTCGAGACCAAGGGGCACGTGCGTCACGAAGAGCACGGGCTCCGCTACGTCTACATGCCGACCGTCCCGCGCCACTCGGCGCGCCGGTCTGCCCTCAAGCACCTCGTCGATACCTTCTTCGATGGCTCGAACGCCAACGTCGTCGCGGCGCTGCTCGGCGGCGACGGCAGCCGGGTGTCCGACGAGGACCTCGAGCGCATCGCGCTGCTGGTCGAGAACGCCCGGAGGGAACCGCGATGAATCCATCATTCACGCTGCTGTCCGATGCGCTGATTCGATCCTCCGCGCTGCTCGTCGCTGGTTTCCTCGTGCTCGTCGCTCTTCGCGGCCGTTCGTCGGCGCTGCGGCACTGGATCCTCGCGGCGACCATGACTGCGGCGGTGCTCGCCGCGCCGCTGGCCTGGGTGATCCCGAACTGGCCGGCGACGAGTGTGCGCACGCCGGCGGTGCTGTCGTTCGACGCTGCACCAGTTCCGGTTGCGGCGATCGAGACGACGCCGACAACCCCGTCGAGCCCCGAGGCACGGGTGGGTCCATTCGGAACTATCTGGCTCGTGGGATTCGGCCTCAGCGCTGCGTCGCTGATGATCCAGCTCTTGCGCCTGGCCCGCGTCTCTTCACGCGCGTCCCGGATCACCGACGAGCGGTGGCTCCGTATCGTCAGCGAGGTTGCCGAGCGTTACGGAATACGGACATCCATCGCCGTGCTTCAAACCGAGTCTGCCGATCTGCTCGCGACCTGGGGGATCTTCCGTCCGTGCATCCTTGCGCCCGCCCGCGCAACCGGATGGAGCGAAGAACGGATCCGCGTGGTGGTGTGCCACGAGCTCGCGCACGTGCGGCGGAACGACTGGGCCGTGCAGATCGCCGCGGACATCATGCGCCGCGTTTACTGGTTCCAGCCGCTGATATGGATCGCGTCCCGTCAACTCCGCCGCGAAAGCGAGCACGCGTGCGACGACGTGGTGCTCGCCAGCGGCGTAGCACCGGACGCCTATGCCGGACACCTGCTGCAGATTGCCAGGACCGTCCGTTCGGATTATGGCTGGGCGCCGGCTGTGCCGATGGCCCGCCGCTCAACCCTCGAGAGGAGAATCGCTGCCATGTTGAACAGTGCCCGTAACCGCCGCGCGCTCTCGTCGCGCTCCCTTGTCGCCTGCACGTTGATTCTGGCCGCGGCCACCTTCACTGCTGCGGCGTTCCACACCGAGCAGGATCGATCGGCCCGTCTCGGCGGCACCATCTACGACGGCAGCGCCGGGGTCCTGCCTGGCGTCGAGGTGACGCTGACCGGCGCCGATGGCACGAAAGCAACTGCGACAACCGACGCCGCGGGCAAGTTCCAGTTCCCGGCCGCGGCGGGTGGGAAGTATGTGCTCGAGGCGAAGCTGCCGGGCTTCAACGCGTTCAAGGATGAATTCGAGCTCAAAACCGCCGGAGACTGGGATCGCGCGATCACGCTGACCGTGGGCAGGCTGGCGGAGACCGTCTCCGTCCGCGCCAAGCGCGCGCCGGCGACGCAGCCCACGCCCGGCGCACCGAAGCCGACACCCGTCCGGGTCGGCGGCAACATCAAGGCCCCCATGAAGCTGGTCAACGTCAATCCAGTCTATCCGGCGAGCATGCGCGCCGCAGGCCGCAGCGGGGTCGTCCCGCTCGACGCTCTGATCAGCGCGGACGGCAACGTCGTGTTCGCCCGCGTGCTCAGTGCCAGTGTTCACCCCGACTTCGCCGACGCCGCGGTCGAAGCCGTGCGTCAATGGAAGTTCAGCCCGACGCTGCTCAATGGCAAGCCGGTCGAAGTGCTCATGACGGTGACGATCAACTTCAGTCTGGAGGAGTAGAGGTTTCGACCAAGGCAAAAGGCAAAAGGCAAAAGGGCCTTCTGCCTTTTGCCTTCTGCCTTCCTTTCTGAAACATTTCCCCGTCGACCCGAGTCCAATCCCCGCATGGCCGTTCTCAACGTTTTTCGCCATGCCTTCCGACGCCTCCGAAAAGCTCCACTCTTCAGCCTGACGTCGATCCTGTCGCTCGCGGTCGGCATCGCTGCCAGCACGGCGATCTTCAGCCTGTCTGACGCGATGTTGTTCCGGCCCCGCGTCGGCATCATCGAACCGGAACGCGTCGTCGACATCGGCCGCGGCATGCGCGGCGAGGGATTCGACAACTTCTCGTATCCGGTGTTCGAGGCGTTGCGCGAGCGCAGCACGCTGTTCGAGCACATGGCCGCGCTGAGCTTCCAGCCGTATGCGATGAGCCTGAGCGAGGGGTCCTCCACCGAACTCGTCTATGCCACGCTCGTGTCCGGGACCTTCTTCGACGTGCTGGGCACACGCCCCGCGGCCGGACGGTTTTTCCTGCCGGAAGAGGATCGGACGCCAGGTGCGCTCCCCGTCGTCGTGCTCAGTCATGCTTTCTGGATGACTCGTTTCAGCGGCGATCCCTCTGTCCTCGGGAAGACGATGACGCTCGGTGGCCGTCCGTATGCCATCGTCGGTGTCGCCGAGCCAGGCTTCACCGGCACCAGCATCATCAACGCCGATTTCTGGGCACCGTTTGCGATGGAGCAGCATGTCCGCAGCGCCGACGCGTCGCTGTTGTCCCAGGCCGGGGCGGTCTGGCACACGGCAATCGGCCGCCTGAAGCCGGGAGTCTCGATCGCCCAGGCGAAGGACGAGCTCAACACGATCCTGACCAACTATTTCCGGGAGCGCGGCGACGAGCGCCTGGATCGCTGGACGATCGCCGTCTCGCCCTCCGCGCGCATCCCCGCCCCGGCGCGGGGACCGGTCAGCGGGTTCATCGCCGTGCTCGGCGTGTTGACGCTCCTCATCCTGCTGATCGCGTGCAGCAACGTGGCCGGAATGCTGCTCGCCCGCGCCCTCGAGCGGCGGCGCGAACTGGCGACGCGGCTTGCCGTCGGCGCGAGCCGATCGCAGGTGGTCGTTCAGCTGCTCATCGAGGGCTTCACACTGGCGCTCATTGCAACCGCCGTCAGCGTTCCGGCGACATACGCCGGCATTCGCCTGCTGAGCGCATTCCAGCCCGACCTTCCGGTACCGTTGCTGCTGGAGCTCCGGGTCGATCCGCGCGTGATGGTCTTCTCGCTGCTGCTGGCGCTGCTGACGACGCTCGCCTTTGCGCTGCTGCCGGCGCTGCAGGCGATACGGTTCGAGCTGGCGCCCATGCTTCACGGCGCAACCGCGACGCCCGATCGTCGCCGCGCGTGGCTGCGGCAGTCGCTGGTTGCCGCGCAGGTGGCGATGGCGGTGTTGCTGCTCGTCGCGGCCGCGCTGTTCCTCCGATCGCTCAGGGAGGCCGCCACGATCGACGCCGGGTTCAACGCTGCCGACGTCGACGTCGTCCAGCTGGACATGCGACTGGGCGGGTATCGCGGCGAGGCGGGGATCCGGGCGACGATCGGCCTGCTTGATCGGATCCGGCAGATCCCGGGCGTCACGTCTACGGCTGCGTCTCGCATGGTGCCGTTGCAGGGCGGTGGGCTGGGCCTGGGCCGGCTCCGTGTGCCCGGATATGTCGGCCCCAATGGCAACGACGACATCGAGGCCGACGCGGACGTGATCTCGCCTGACTACTTCCGGACGATGGAGCTGCCGCTCGTACGAGGCCGTGCGTTCACCGAGGCGGACCGGCAGGGTACGAAGGACGTGATCATCATTAACGAGATCCTCGCCGAACGCCTCTGGCCCGGACGTGACGCCGTGGGTCAGCACATCCTGCGTCAGTTCGGCGCGGCACGTGGCGAAGAACGGGCGCTGGAGGTCGTCGGCGTAGCGAAGACCGCGAAGTACCGCTCCATCGGCGAAGCGCCGCGCAACTTCGTCTACGTGCCGCTGGCCCAGTCCTTCATGGAAGATCTGACGTTCTATGTGCGGCGCGCTCCTGGCGCTTCGCAGATCCCGGCGGTCCGCCAGGCGATTCGCGCGTTCGATCCGAACCTGCCGGTCGTTCACGCGCAGACGCTGCAGCAGGCAACCGCCATCGGCCTTCTTCCACAGAAGGTCGCGGCGTGGATCGCCGGCAGCGTCGGCACGGTGGGACTCCTGCTCGCCGCGCTGGGACTTTATGGGCTGACGGCGTTCTCGGTGGCGCACCGGACGCGTGAGATCGCTGTGCGCATGGCGCTCGGCGCCACGCGCGGATCAGTGCTCTCGCTGGTGCTCGGGCAGTCAGCGCGCCTGGCGCTGATCGGTGGCGGGGTCGGGCTCGCCCTCGCGCTCGGAGTGGGCATGGTCCTGCAGAGCCTCCTGATCGGCATCCGCCCGATCGATCCGATCGCGTTCGGCACCGCTCTGTTGTCGCTTATGGCCGTGCTGTTGGCAGCCTCCTGGGTGCCGGCCCGCCGCGCCTCACTGCTCGATCCGATGCGCGCCCTCAGGAGCGAGTAAGCCGGTACCTGTCGTGCAGTTCCAGGCGGCGTGGGCCGCGGCGACGACAGGAAGACCTATATCGATGTGATGGAGAACGTTTTCGGGGGAGTCCGGATCTCGCCCGACGACGAGCCACGTTCTCGCGTTTCCCGGAACGATCTCCGAAGTCGGCCGTGGCTCACGGGTGTGACGCTGTCGTCGGTTCACGTAACGCTTACCGACGACGATGACGAGGACGACGAAGACCGCGACCGCTGACCTGCCGCCCTGAATCTGCCAAGGGTGAGGCCTCGCGTACCGAATCAGTGCACGCGTTGCCCGTAGTGTGGCGATTCGGACACGCCATTCTCAGCTGAACGTTATTTCTTCTCCGGCGGCTTATTGAAGGAACGCTCGACCATATCCTTCACATCTGTCGAGGCCGGGTGATCGCGCCAGAGCCATCGCATCATGTCCGGGAAGATCGACCCGCCATGTTTCTGGCTGTGCCGCCCGATGCCCCACTGGTAGTTCAGGTCGTAGCCCTTGTCGCGCAGCGCCTGCATCAGCCGCACATTCTGGAAGAACCAGTCGCGCTTCTCGTCGTAGTTGCCGTCGCGTCCGATACCGCGGTTGTCGTTGCGGCCGTCCTGCAGATAGATCCGAATCGGCTTCTGCTCCGTTTTGCGCACGATGTCCGCGTGCGCGTGGCCGCCGCGGAGGTTGGTGAAGCTGCCAATCAGGCTCAGCACCTTCCGAAACTCGTTCGGCCGCTCCCAGGCCACCGTGAACGCCGCAATCGCTCCCGAGCTCGCCCCGCCGATGCCGTGGCGCTCGGGATCCTTCGAGATGTTGTACTCCTTGTAGAGCACCGGCATCAGTTCATCGACGATCACGCGTGCGTACTTGTCGTCGAGCGTGTTGTATTCCGTCGGCCGATTGGTGGTGCGATCTCCCCATTCCTGTGGCGTCGGCTCCGGCTGTTCTGGAGTGCGCCCTGGATTGATGAACACTGACAGCATCACCGGGATCTCGCGGCGATCGATCAGGTTGTCGAGCACGTTCGGTGCGCGAAGATCGCCTTCCATGTTCTTGAACGCCTGACCATCGTTGAAGATCATCAGGGTCGCCGGCACGGCAGGGTCGTACTGCGCGGGCACGTAGACCCAGTAGGTGTGCTGTGTGCCCGGGTAGGCCTGGCTTGGCAGAACGAACGGCCCGCGCACGTCACCCTTTGCGACCCCTTCCCGTGGAAACGAGTCGGGCCCGAGCTGATAGTGCGCGTCCGGGTTCGGCGGCTGCGGTTCCTGGTTCTGAGCGCGCGCGGACAGCACAGTCGTACCTACGGCGACCGACAGGGCGGCGGCAACGGTTCTCGTCATTTCCGAAGAGGATATCTCACCCCCGCGGTCCGCGGTCCGCGGTCCGCGATCCGGATCGGGGTGGTTCAAACAACTGGCCGCTCCGAGAACTGCTCGGTGATCCGAACGCCGCTCATCAAAAAAAGAGGTAAAGAGGTCAGGAGGGTTTGTGGTCGAGAATCGAAGAACTCCTGATCTCTTTGCCCTCCTGTTCATCTACAACCGTTCGGATCAGCCAGCTGCCTCTGAAAGCTGCAAGGTTGGTTGAATCAGCTCGATCCGGACCGCGAACCGCGAACCGCGGACCGCGGCTTTTTAATGTTTTGCAACGAACTCGCGGCGGATACGTAAGCTTGACGAACGGTGCCGGAGATCCCTCTCGATCCTGAGATCGTTGCCGAGGCGCGACTCGTCTCGGACGCGCTCGGCGGGTCGCAGCCTGCGTTCGAGCAGATCGTGCGGCGCTACCAGCGGCCGGTGATCAGTCTGATCGTCCGGATGACCGGCGATCACGCGCAGGCCGAGGATCTGGCGCAGGAAACCTTCGTGAAGGCCTTCCGCCACCTGAAGTCGTTCGACCCGGCCCGCCGGCTTTCGAGCTGGCTGTTCCGGATCGCGCACAACACGACCCTCGATGCGCTGCGCAAGCTCAAACCCGAAGTCCTCGAGCTCGACGGCTTGCGGGACGGCGATCCCCATCGCGATCCGGCCGCGCCGGCGGCGCCCGATCCCCTCGAGCAGGCGGCGTTGGGCGAGGCGCTCAACAGGGCTCTCCTCTCGCTGCGCCCGAGCTATCGGGCCGCGATTGCGCTGCGCTACGACCAGCAGCTGCCCTTCGACGAAATCGGCCAGATTCTCGGCGTGCCCGAGGTCACGGCCCGCACCTTCGTTCATCGCGCGCGCAAGGAGCTGGCCGGGTCGCTCGCGGCGCTGGGCTGGGGGCCGGTGCGATGATTAGCCCGAGCCCGCAGCCCGTGATCCGCAGTCCGCGGTCCGCAGCCCGGAAAATCCGGGATGGGACCTGGGCAGCCGGACCGCGGACTGCGG